>Ga0209442_1000103_pt1 | contig 49241 bp, 49 predicted proteins | sample LauGreSBDMM110DD_2_FD_187565 | JGI IMG/M metagenome (GOLD analysis project Ga0209442, IMG submission 187565) | Freshwater lake microbial communities from Lake Michigan, USA - Sp13.BD.MM110.DD (SPAdes) (version 2) | ecosystem: Environmental > Aquatic > Freshwater > Lake | place: Lake Michigan...
GGGGTTCGATCCCCTCCGGGCAGGCCAATCAGGCGGGGGTGAGGCAAACGCCGGACGAAAAACCTTCACACCATATTTTTCTTGCTTGCGGATATTTTTTTGCGCAATTGCAGAATCATTTCAGCGGCATTTTGCATTTGCGGATTCACCAGATTAGCGCGTTCCATGAAGTCAAGTGCGCGTTCAAACTGACCTTTGTTAACCAGCATTCTGGCGTAGCCCGACAGTGCGCCGAAATGCTGCGGCACGCGCTTGAGAACTTCTTCACAGTCCTGAATTGATAAATCGTACTGCCCGATCATGAAATACAAGGTGGCGCGCTTGTTCCATGCCTCGGCAAATGCGGGTTGCTTTTCGATGATTTGGCTGAACAAATCGATGGCCTGCGTCAAGTTGCCTGCGCTCATCAATTCCACACCTTGCTGGTATTCGCGGTCTATGGCGGCATCGCCGGAGTGGCCCCAGAGTTGCCATATCACTGCCTGCGCCACGCTGCGAACAGACGGGTCTGCATCGCTGAGTAAAGGATAAACAGTGTCAGCATCCGAGGCGGTTCCGATTTGAGACAAGCGATTCAAGCCGTTGATACGTTGCGCCGTGTTGCCGTGCGCCACGTCTTCTTGAGCTTGGCGGTAGTCAGACGCGTTTGCCGGGTCGTTGGCGTTTGCATGGCTTGAGCAGAACAGCACCAGAGCGCAAAGGCTGAGCCTGGACAAAACGGGACGGAATCTGTGTTGCATGGTGAGTCTCCGGCAGCTAGTTTGTAACAAGCTTAACCGAGGGTAAGGATTTGCGCAAAGTGCGGCCTTATGCCCCCGGAGGCGGCGGCCACCGTCAAGCCTATCTCAGACCTTGAGGGCCATGTCTTGCAGAACTTGCAGCAGGCGGGCGACGTCCCGTTCGTTGTTATACAAATGCGGGGTGACGCGTATGGCGCTGCCGCGAATACTGACATGGACTTGGGCCGCTGCAAGCTCATCGGTCAAACCCGGCGGCAGGCTGCCCGGCCAGCGCAGTCCCAGAAAATGCCCGGCGCGCAAAGCAGAGGGTGCCGCTTGCAGTCCCCAGGCGGCGGCTTCCTTGGCGATATGGTCATTGCAAAGCCGCAAGCTACGGGCTATGCGCTGAGGTTGCCATTGCAAAATTTGCTCAAACGCGGCAATGGCCATAGGCAGGGCGACGAAGTTCGAACGTTCGCCCATGTCGTAACGTCTGGCCCCATTCGCGTAGCCGTCGCGGTAGTCCAATAAGCGGGTGAAATCCTGGGCACCGGCCCGGTTGACCCAGTTTTCTTCCAGCGCTTCGCCATGTTGCAGGTGCGGGGCCGCATATAAAAAACCCAGGCTGTAAGGCCCCATTAGCCATTTGTAGCCGGCAGCCACCAGAAAGTCGGGCCGCACGCTGCTGACGTCTAGCGGCATAGCCCCCAGCGATTGGGTGGCGTCGACCACCAGAAACCCGCCATGTGCGTCCAGCGCCTGGCGAACCGCTGCCAGATCGATCAGGCCGCCGTCGGTCCAATGGCAATGCGTAAGTAAGGCCAAGCGGGTGTCGGCATCTATGCGCGCCAGCACGGCGCGAGTCCAGTCGTCATCTGCCGGGCGCTGCACCGTCACCAGTTCTGCGCCTGCTTGATGGACAGCCCGGCGCACCGGGTACAGGTTGGATGGGAATTCTTCGGCGCATACCAATACTTTGTCACCGGTTTGCAGCGCAATGTTTTTCAAGGCGGTTTCTATGCCGTAGGACGCCGAGCCGACGATGGCGATATCGTCTGCTTTTGCATTAATGAGTCGCGCAAACAGTTGGCGGGCTTGTTCCGGCAAGGAAAAGAAATCTGCGGGTTTTAAATGCCAGGGCTGCGTTTTGAGTGAAATACCTGCTTCGCCGGCCGCCACTGCGGTGCGCAGCAGCGGGGATTGGTAAGCGCAATTGAAATAGGCCACATCGTCCGGGATGTCGAACAAATGACGTTGGCAGGCAATGAGAGATGTGTCTGAGCTCATGCGCAAACTATATGTGAGTCTGCGATCTCATATTCAAGGCTTTAATGGGCCCCTTGTGCAGACGGCTTTTCCTTGGCGGCCTTGTCAAAGAAGTGGTACCAGCATTCTTCCTTGGCCAAAATATTGCTCTTGTTGTCGAGGCAGTAAAAGCGACGGATTTTTCTCTCACGGTCGGTGATGAAATAACTGCGGTAGAGCGTTTTGTTCAGTACGTACATGATGGCTGTGCGCGACTGCGGGCAGGTTTCACCCAATATGCAAGAGCGCATCACATTGGAATTGACAAAAAGCTCCACCGAAATAATGGGCAGTTTTTTACCGTGATGCGTAGCAACAAGACGTACCGCACAGGTAGAGCCGGTGACTTTGTCCATGCCGTCTTTTTCAGCCAGCATATTGGCTTCCTGCGCCAGCAATTCGCGGTACCACTCGCCAATGACGCCGCGGCAAATGAAGTATTCCTCGTCGCCGCTTTTGTGAAAAGGCTCGATGTAAGGGCGGCGCTTGGAGTCAAAGTAAAACAACGGTTCCTGGCCTTCAAATGTGCGTTTGGGCCGTTCTTCTTTGACCGGTGCGCCTTGACCGTCCTTTTTCTCTTCTTTTTTCGGCGGCGCACTATGTGCATCAGCCGCAGGCTTGGCGGGAGCAGCTTTTTCTTCATTGGCCATGGCTGCACTAGACACAGTCAATGTCAGCAGCAAAAGCACTTGTTGAGAGAGAAGAAACAGTTTTTTCATGGGCTAGGGTTTACTACGTATATGTGTAATCGGCTTTAACTGGTCGGTCTTGAGCAATCAACTGTGCTAAAGAAACGATCAGTCAACGGTATAGCAGGTTTGGTCCCTGTGCCATTTGCCGGTGTCTGTGACGCAATGGTGTTGAATCATTTTGCGGTTGATGTCAGATAAAAAATAGGATCTGTAAAGCGCATTTCTGTTGGGGACAAAGTTGACGGTGCGGAAGATTGGGCATTCCTCGTTTCGTATGCATCGGTCGAACTGCCTGCTGTTTTCATAAAGTTGAATACTGATTCGGCCCGGAGTCAGGCTTTTTTCGGTACCTGCGGTGACGATGCAGGTTTTAGGGTCGACAAAATACAGCTCAGCCAATTCGTTGAAGTAGTTCATTTCGGCGACCACAAGTTCCAGAAACCAGGGCGCCACAATGCCTTTGCACTCGTAGTAGTCCAGCTTGTCGGAGTGGTGAACAACTTCGCCCAAGGGCATTTTGTTCTTGTCCAGCATCAACATAGGCTCTTTGCCAGAGTTAGGAGGATGTGCCTTAGAGGCGCGCGGGGCTTCTTCCCGGCCTTCTTTGCTTTGCGAGCCCTCGTTCAGCACAGATTCCACCAACCGGTTATTCGAGTCTTCTTCCCTGGTGATGACTGTTTTATCCGGTACCTGCAGGAATTTGCTGTCTTTGGCCGATTTATCGTCTGAGCAAGCCGACAACAAGCCGACTGCCAAAAAGCATGCAGCCAGTAAGCAGCTTTTTTTGAACAGAAATAGGGTTGAAATCTTTGGCATGCTTACTATTATCGACGCATTGAGCTTGCCTGCAAGCCCGTTTTGTTTGAATGGCAGAACGGTTTGCGCTTTATGTCATCAACCGATGAATAACAAGGAATACGCATTTTTCATTTTGGACAATGCCTTGTCTGCCTTGATATTTTGAGCTTGAGTGATTTGCAGTGGCTTGATGTTGCCGATCTGGGTAATGCTGGCGATTTTTTTATTGCTGCTGGAGATGAAGTCAATGTTCTTGGAAATATTGCTGCTGGTATCGCGGATATTCAAATAAAAATCGGTGGAATACTTATTGAACAAGTCGGTCAAGGCCTTGCCTTCAGCCACTGTCGCATTGATGGCAGTGCCTTTGAAAGCTTCAATGCCAGTCAGCATGCCCATATCATCCAGCGCTTTTAATCCTTTGTAATTGATAGCCAGAGCCTGGGTATCTTCATAGCCTACAAATTTGGAGCTGCCACCCGGCACCAAAGTGACCGAGGTGGATGTGCTGGTGCCAGGGTTGGTCGCTGAGCCTGTGGGTTGAATATGTGTTTGAACTTCAAATTTACCGTTAACCGATTTAGACCATAGTTGGCTGTCCCAAGGTGAAATCATTTGTTTGGTTTGGCTAGATGACGGTGTAATGATCATCTTGTTTATTTGAGGATTCAATTTTCTCAAAGTTGAAATATTACTGTTGAGAACATCAAACGCGTCGTTCAAAACCAGGGTGTTTTCAGGAAACTTAGCCAGCAGATTGTCATATGTCTTGGCCTGGCTGGAGGTCAAATTGACTTTGGCCGGTATGTTCGTCACATTGACTTTAGTGATTTGAGTTTGCACCGCATTCAAATCTTTGAGATTGACTGCAATATTCTCAGCCGTGTCGGCAATGGATACTTTCATGCGGCTATTTATTTTCAAGGCGGCCAAGGCTTGCGCTGATGTCATAGGCTTGGGGCTTGCCGGACTGGCAATGCTGGGGTAACTGACCCTTCTGACCTGCATGATTTATCCTCTAAATTTGATCACAGCGGCAATACATTGCCGCTCAAGGCATGCATATTCAACATTTGATCGGTTTGCAGACACATTTATTTAATGTGTAAAGCCAAGCAAGTTATGCGCCAAATACCTTATCTGCCCGGCAGGAGTCAATTTGATTTTTAAGTGCAAAACTGTCCGTTTGTTCTGCCAAGCACTCATATCGATCAGTGTGACTTAAGAAGCCTGTGGATTTGTCGAAGTCAAAGACAAGGTCTGTTATGTTGGTCTTCAACCATAGGAAATTCTCTGTGAAACTCTTTTTTAGTCATTGCCTGGCCTCTATGCTGTGTGTTTTTGCAGCGCATGCTGAGTCCAACCGTTTCATTGGTGGCAATGTTCAAATAGCCACGGGTTATCAGTTGAATACCCCGACGCTGGACAACTACAGCAACAACCAAACCACCTCAAACTCAAATATCAACGCTATCCCTTTGGTCTTAGGACTTGGATACAGCTTGTCCTTGAATCAATCGACAGTCGTCGGTTTGAGTTATGAAAAAAATCTGGTCGATACTTACTCAACAACCTTGTCTACTGGAAGTTCAACGACCGAAAGCCTGGCTTATACCAATCAGCAACGTTATTCACTCACAGGCGGTTATCTGTTGAGTAATTTTTCAATGGTGTACGCAAAGCTTGGTTATGCCAGCCTGACCACCACCAAAGCAGCAAATAACTTTGATCTCTCCGGTTATGTGCTCGGTGCCGGTTACAAGTCTTTTCTCAATAACTACCAGTATGTGTTTGCTGAATACAACCACACGCGCATGCCAGAGACCATTTTCACCGTAGGTACTTACAGCTTTAACGCCAAGTCAATCGGGCATGAATTTTTGCTTGGTTTCGGCTTGCAGTTTTAAATCTGCAAACCGCTCAGCGCTTCTCGTATTGGGTTTTGCCAAACAGGGTTTCAAAGGCTTTTTTGTCATCTTGCAAAGGCTTACGCAAAGCAGCCAGCACTTCGCATCCGCGAACCACGGCAGGGCGTGCGCCCACCATGTCGAACCATTCTTTCAAGCGCGGGTAATCAGCCCAATCCATGCCCTGGTTTTTCCAGTTACGCAGCCACGGGTAAATGGCCATGTCGGCAATGCTGTAGCTGTTGCCGGCGATGTACTTGCCCAGTGCCAGTTGCTTGTCCATCACGCCGTAAAGTCGCTTGGCTTCGTTGGTGTAACGGTCGATGGCGTAAGGGATTTTTTCCGGCGCATAGGTGCGGAAATGGTGGTTTTGACCCAGCATGGGGCCAACGCCGCCCATCTGAAACATCAACCATTGCAACACCTCAAACTTGGCTCTGTCGGATTTAGGCAGAAACTTACCTGTTTTGGCCGCCAAGTACAACAAAATTGCACCGGACTCGAACACGCTGATGGGCTTGCCATCGGGCCCGACCGGGTCAACCAAAGCCGGGATTTTGTTGTTCGGGCTGATGGTCAAAAACTCAGGCGTGAACTGCTCACCTTGACCGATATTCACAGAATGGGCCAGCCAGTCCCGACCGAGCCGGTAGCCACATTCCTCCAGCATGATGTGGACTTTGTGGCCGTTAGGAGTCGGCCAACTGTAAACATCAATCATGTGCTTAGCCATGCTCAGCTGCCCCGGGTGACGGGCATGTCCACTTCTTGCGGCATGGTGGCGATGTGGCGGGCCAACTCCAGCTTGGCGATGGAATTGCGGTGCACTTCATCCGGACCGTCGGCCAGACGCAGCGTGCGCTGGTGGGCATAAGCGTAGGCCAGCGGGAAATCGTCGCTGACACCACCGGCGCCGTGCGCCTGAATTGCCCAGTCGATGATTTGGGTGGCCATCACAGGGGCGATCACCTTGATCATGGCGATTTCTGACTTGGCGATCTTGTTGCCAACCGTGTCCATCATGTAAGCGGCTTTAAGCGTCAGCAAACGCGCTTGCTCGATCATGATGCGCGACTCGGCGATGCGCTCGTGCCAAACGCCTTGGGTTGACAGCACTTTGCCGAAGGCGGTGCGGCTGTTCAAGCGTTTGCACATGAGTTCAAGTGCGCGCTCGGCGCAGCCTATGGTGCGCATGCAATGGTGAATACGGCCAGGGCCTAAGCGGCCTTGGGCGATTTCAAAACCACGGCCTTCGCCGAGTAGCAAATTACCAACCGGCACGCGCACGTTTTTCAGCAGCACTTCCATGTGACCGTGTGGCGCATCGTCGTAGCCGAACACGCTCAATGGTCGCAAGATTTCCACACCAGGCGCATTGGCTGGCACGATGATCATGCTTTGTTGAGAATGGCGGGGCGCATCAGGGTCAGTTTTGCCCATGACGATGTACACGGCGCAGCGCGGGTCTCCGGCACCTGACGACCACCACTTGCGGCCGTTGATCACGTACTCATTGCCTTCGCGGCGGATGGAACACTGGATATTGGTGGCGTCAGACGAAGCCACATCCGGCTCGGTCATCAAAAACGCAGAACGTATGTCGCCGCGCAGCAAAGGCTCCAGCCATTCGTCTTTGAGTTCCTCGCTGGCATAACGCTCGAAAGTTTCCATATTGCCGGTGTCCGGCGCAGAACAGTTAAACACCTCGGCGGCGAAAGGTACGCGGCCCATGATTTCGCACAAAGGTGCGTACTCAAGGTTACTCAGGCCTTCGGGCGCGCGCTTGCTGTGCGGCAAAAACAAATTCCACAAACCGGCTTTGCGTGCCAACGGTTTGAGTTCTTCAACGATTTCTGTGGGGATCCAGGGGTTGCCCTTGGCGCGGTTGGCGGCGATTTCTTCGTAAAAGCGTTTTTCATTGGGATAAACGTGTTCGTCCATGAAGGCGATCAAGCGCGCCTGCATATTTTTGACCTTGTCGGTGTAATCAAAGTTCATGTGGGTCTCCAGTTAGTAAGTGTGTATTGAATGGATAAGAAAAAATCAATGGCGCTGTGCAAACAGCCATGCCAGTTCAGCCATGGGTCGTGCACCTGCGCCTGAAGCCTTGGCCTGAGCGCTGGAGGCGGTGCCGTCTTCCACACGTTTGGCAATGCCTTGCAAAATCGCGGCAATGCGAAACATGTTGTAGGCCAGGTAAAAATTCCAGTCTTTCTTCAAAGCTTCCAGCGTGGTGATGCCGCTGCGTTTGCAATACAAATCAATGTATTCGTCTTCCAGCGGTATGCCGAGCTCAGCATGATCAAGACCGCCTATGCCTCTGAAGCTGCCCGGCGGAATATGCCAGGACATGCAGTGGTAACTGAAGTCAGCCAGCGGGTGGCCAAGCGTTGAGAGTTCCCAGTCCAGCACCGCCAGTATGCGCGGCTCGTCGGGGTGAAAAATCATATTGTCCAAGCGGAAGTCGCCGTGCACGATGCAAGTCAAGTCGGCGCGTGCGCTGTCAGGCATATGGGCCGGTAGCCAGTCCATCAGCTTGTCCATTTCTGCGATGGGTTGGGTGACCGAGGCGCGGTACTGCTTGCTCCAGCGACCGATCTGGCGGTCAAAGTAATTACCGGGCTTGCCGAAGTTTTCTAGCCCCTGCGCTTTGTGGTCCACCGCATGCAAAGCTGCGATGACGCGGTTCATTTCCAGGTAAATCTCGCGGCGTTGCTCGCGCGTCAGACCGGGCAAGGCCTGGTCCCACAACACGCGGCCTTGCACAAATTCCATGACGTAAAAAGCCCGGCCTATGACCGATTCGTCTTCGCACAGCACATGCATATGCGCCACCGGCACGCCCGTGCCTTGCAGACCGCGCATGACAGCAAATTCACGCTCGATGGCGTGTGCGGAAGGCAGCAGCTTGGCGACAGGCCCGGGCTTGGCGCGCATCACATAGCTCTTGGACGGTGTGATCAGTTTGTAGGTGGGGTTGGACTGGCCGCCTTTGAACATCTCGACTTGCAAGGGGCCGCTGAATCCATCCATGTGAGATGTCAGCCAGGCTTGCAAAGCGGCTATGTTAAAGCGGTGCGTGTCGCTGACTTCACGGGTGCCGACAAAGTTATCAAAATTACTCATGGCTTTACTCCGCCGCACTGATTTTCATCAGCGCCTCCCGGTTGCGAATGACCAGACCACCGGGCTCTATACGCAAGGCCTCCTCGCGCTCCATGGCCTTGAGTTCCTGGTTGACACGTTGGCGGGACGCACCCAATAACTGTGCAAGCTCTTCCTGCGCCAGATGCAGCCCGATGCGAATTTCTTCGCCGTGGTTGAGCGAGGGCACGCCGTAACTGCGCGCCAAATGTAGCAATTGTTTGGCCAGACGGGCGCGCAAAGGCAAGGTGTTGAGGTCCTCGACCAAACCGAATAACTGACGTATGCGCCGTGCCTGCAAGCGCAGCATGGCTTGGTAGAACTCGACGTGGGCCGCCAATATGCGTTCGAAATCGTGTCTGGCCACGCAGAGTATGGTGGTCTCTCCGTGCGCATAAGCATCGTGGGTGCGGCTGTCGCCGTCCAGAATCGCCACATCGCCGAACCATATCCCCGGCTCGACATAGGTCAGCGTGATCTGCTTGCCCGACAGCGAAGTTGAGCTGACACGCACCGCGCCCTTGGCGCAGGCAATCCAGTCTTCCGGCGAGTCTCCGCGCGCGGTGATCAAGTCGCCGTCTTTGAGTCGTTTGACGTAAGCGCATCGGAGTATGTCGTGGCGGAGTGAAGGTGAGAGTGAAGAAAACCAGCGCCCGGCATTGACTGCCTCGCGTTCTTCTATGGTAAGGATTGGCTCGTCCATCGTCTGTCTTGTCGGTGACCAGTGGGTTGAAAAATGTCTCCGGCGGGACCGGCGACTTGAAAATAGCAGTGATCAGGGCCTGTAGTGAGGGGTTTGCTTGTCCAGAAACGCTTGTATGCCTATGCCGGCGTTCGGGTGATGCAGGTTCTTCACAAAGTGCTGTTTTTCGAGTTGCAAATGGGCAAACAGGTCTTGCGAAGCGGCAGCGTTGACGAGTTCTTTGATGCTGGCAAGTGTATTGGGTGCGCGTTGGTTCAGCCTCTCGGCCAATGCCAATGCGCTTGCCAAGGCCTGGCCGGGCTCGGTGATTTCGTTGGCAAGACCGTGTTCAAAGAGTTGTGAGGCAGGGACTTTTTCGCCCAGCATCAGCCAGCGATTGACCAGTGAGCGCGGCAGGGCGCGGGCCAATAGCCAGCTGCCGCCGCCATCAGGTGACAAGGCGACGCTGCTGTAAGCCATGACAAACACGCTGTTGGACGCGGCCACCAGAAAGTCACAAGCCAGTGCCAATGAAAACCCCGCGCCCGCAGCCGCGCCTTCGACCGCAGCCAGCACCGGCTTGGGAAAAGTGGCAATGGTCTCCAGCCAGGCGTGCAAGCCGTCTATGCTTTGGGCCTGATGTTCAGGCGGCAGGCTGCGGTTATGCAGCAAGCGGTTCAGGTTACCGCCCGCGCTGAAATGTGCGCCTTCGCCGGTGATGATGACGCTGCGCACATCGGTATTGCTTTCAGCCGCATTCAAAGCCTCTATCCCCGCCGTATACATCTCCGGGCCCAGCGCATTGCGGTACTCCGGGTTGGAGAGGCTGAGGACCAGTGTCTGGCCGACGCTGTGGCTTTTGAGTTGTGCGGTCATGGATCAGGTGCCGGTATGTGTGAGGCTCAAACCCAGCGCGCCGCGACGGCGCAACCAGGGGCTGGGGCGGTAACGCGGGTCGCCGTACACGGTTTGCATATTGAACAATACCTCGAGCAGGCTGTCGGCACCAAGTGAGTCGCCCAGCGCCAGCGGGCCTTTGGGATAACCCAGCCCGAGGGTAACCGCAGTCTCCAGATCAGCTGGCGAACAAATGCCTTGTTGGCAGATATCGCTGGCAATGTTGACGATTTGCGCCAGTACGCGCTGGGTGACAAAGCCGCCGCTGTCTTGTATGACGCTGACCGGCTTGCCGTCTTGGGCAAACAAGGCGTGCGCGGCGTCGCGCATATCGCTGCGGGTGGCGGGGTTGGTGGCCAGCACACGACGCCGGGTGGCTGCGTCAGGCATCAGCAAATCTATGCCCAGCGTGCGCGCCGGGTCCAGCCGCTCGACGATGGCGCAGGTGGTCACATCAAAACCCAAGGGCGCGACCAGGCACAGCGCATGGTTGGATGGTGAAGTACCGGTTTCTACTTGGGCGCCCAGATCCTTGAGAAGTTGAAAAAGCTCGGCGCGTCGAGCTGCGCGGGATGAGACCCATACCGGCGGCAATTCATTCACAGTCGGCGTTGGCGGTTCTGCGGGAACCTGGGCTTTGCCTTCTGTGTAGGTATAAAAACCTTGCGCGGTTTTGCGACCCAGCCAGCCACCGGCCAGTCGTTGCGCCGTGATGACCGAGGGGCGGTAGCGGGGTTCTTCGAAATACTGATGGTAAATCGACTCCATCACCGGGTGTGACACATCCAAGGCGGTCAAGTCCATGAGCTCGAAAGGGCCGAGTTTGAAGCCGACCTGGTCTTTGAGAATCCGGTCTATGGTGGCGAAATCAGAAATGCCCTCTGACACGATACGCAAGCTTTCCGTGCCGTAAGCGCGACCCGCATGGTTGACGATAAAGCCGGGTGTGTCTTTGGCGCGCACGGACTGGTGTCCCATGGCTTTGACGAAATCACTCAGTCGTTGGCAGACCGCTTCATTAGTGGCCAGACCGGCGATGACTTCAACCACTTTCATCAACGGCACGGGATTGAAAAAATGTAAACCGGCAAACCGGCCGGGGTGCTTCATGCCTGCCGCCAGCGCGGTGATGGATAGCGAGGAGGTATTGCTGGCAATCACCGCTTCGGCGCTCAACAGTTTTTCGAGTTCGGCAAACAAGGATTGTTTGATGCCAGTGTTTTCCACAACGGCTTCGATAACCAGATCAGATTCGGCCAACTCATTCAGCTGCTTGGCAGCTGACAGGCGTTGCTGCAAGGTGTCAAGTTCCGCCACGCTCAACCTGCCTTTGTCCAACATTTTTTTCCATTGGGCAAGGATGGCAGCGCAGGCTTTGTCAGCAGCACCAGCGGCGACATCGTGAACCAGCACTGAGGCACCTGCTTGAGCGGCCATTTGAGCAATGCCCTGGCCCATGGCACCAGCGCCCACCACAGCGACTTGTTGAAAGTGTTTATTCATACCCGAGAATTATGGCCGACATCGCCACAGTCTCAGTGGTGACAAAGTGCTGCAAAATGACAGGCGTAAATATCAATACGGAGATACACCCATGGCACTCAAACTTTGCGGTTTTGCGCTCAGTAACTACTACAACAAACTTAAATGGCAACTGATGGAAAAAGGGGTGGCGTTTGAGGAAGAGCTGGTGTGGACAGGTAACACCAACCCCAAACTGATAGACCGTTCACCTATGGGCAAGGTACCTTTTTTGGAGACTGCGCACGGATGTGTGTCAGAGTCCATGGCTTGTGCTGAATACATAGAACAGCAATACCCGGCGCATCCTTTGATGCCTGCCGACCCGTTTGCCGCTGCCAAGGTGAGAGAACTGATTGTTTACCTGGAGCTACACATTGAACTCGTGGTGCGCGAACTTTACAGCCAGGCTTTTTTCGGTGGACAGGTAAGCGACGCCGTCAAGGACAAGGTTCGCAAACAACTGGCGCGCAACCTGCCGGCTTTTGCCAAGCTGGCGAAGTTCTCGCCCTTTTTGGCTGGGGATACGTTCACACTGGCTGACTGTGCAGCAGCGTTTCATCTGCCTATCGTGTCATCAGCTTGCAAACTGGTATTGGAAGAGGACTTGTTTGCGAACATTCCTATCAAAACCTACACACAGCAATTTGCTGACAACCCGCACATGCAGAAAATTCAGGCAGAACGAAAAGCCAATGGTGAATTGAGGGCGGCTTTGCGGGCTGCAAAAACATAAAACTCAGTTGGGGTAGATCTGGCGCTGATTGTCAAGGTCTATCAACCGGTCGAGCTCGGCGCAGACATCGGCCATGCGACCTGAGATGACCATGCGACCGGCGGTATGCAAAGGCGGGCGCTGCTCTTCTGCAATATGAACCACCCGCAAAGGACGGTCTGAGATGCAGCGTGAGGACTGGGACGGCGTTTGTACGCGTTTGTTTTGCAACAGTGAACGAACAGCGGAATCGACGCGCTGAAAAACCTGCTGGCTGCTCCAAAGGGCGAGTGACATGGTGATCTCCTGGGGTTAGAACTGGTTGCGGATCAGGCCGACGGCCAAACCTTCAATTTCAAAAATGTCGCCGTCTTGCACCCGGATAGGCGAGAAGTCGGGGTTTTCAGGCAATAAACTGATGCCTTGAGGGGTTTTGTGTAAGCGTTTGACGGTGACTTCTTCGCCTACGCGGGCCACCACGATCTGTCCGTTGCGGGCCTCGCGGGTGGTTTTGACCGCGAGCAAGTCGCCGTCCATGATGCCGATGTCGCGCATGGACAGGCCTTTAACCTTGAGCAGGTAGTCGGGCTGCTGCGAAAACAGCGATGCTTCGACGTTGTATGTTTGTTCAATATGCTCTTGCGCCAGTATGGGCGAACCGGCTGCTACACGCCCGACCAGCGGCAGACACAGTTGCGCCAGGGCTTGCAGCGGCAGCTGGAACTGTTTGACTGTGGAATTGGTGAACGTGTCTGTGGCCGCATTTTTCAGACGTATGCCACGGGAGGTGCCGCTGACCAGTTGTATGACGCCTTTGCGGGCCAGGGCTTGCAAATGCTCTTCAGCAGCATTGGCAGATTTGAAGCCTAGTTCGGCAGCGATTTCTGCGCGTGTGGGCGGGGCCCCCGTGTTGTGCACGGCGGTCTGTATCAGTTCCAGGATTTGCTGCTGACGGGCCGTGAGCTTGATTGTTTCCATGGGGCTCCTGCACAATAGGTTGGTTGAAAAAGTTGTCTGCTTCGTTTTGGATAACTGTTTGTATATCCAGTAACTGTATTTTTAACCAGTTTTCAAGGTTTGGCAAGCATGTCGCTCAAAAATAATTTAAAAACTGTGGTTCTTGGCACCGGCGGCACGATTGCAGGCTTGCGTCAGCAAACTGATAAGCCAGAAACCTACAGGTCCGGCCAGTTAGGAATAACTGACATATTAAGCAATACAGGGTTAGATTTGAGCCTGCTCGAATTTCAGGATGTGGCCCGCATAGACAGTAAAAACATGACTTTGCCGGTCTGGCAGGACTTGTACCGGGCCGTGGCGCTTGCCCAGAAACGCCCCGATGTCGGCGCCGTCTTAATCACCCACGGCACCGATACGCTGGAAGAAACCGCCTTTTTGCTACACGCTTTAGGCCCTTGGCCCAAGCCTGTGCTGATGACGTGCGCCATGAAACCGGCCGACCACCCACAAGCCGACGGCCCCGGCAATTTGCGCGACGCTTTGTTACTTGCCGCTTACCCTGGCTTAAGCGGCGTGCATGTGGTGTTCAACGCCCGTGCGCACCACGCCATGCATGTGCAAAAAACATCTACCGACCATGCAAAAGCGTTCAACAGCGGTATGGCTGGTTTATCGGCTGAAAAAAACGGACCGGACTGGACACTCAAGGTGCCGCTTGTGCCGACACTTCAACAAAACATACCGAGCCCGGATTATTTTTTGCAGCAAAGCGCCTGGCCCAGGGTGGAATGGCTGACACATCACTCAGGCAGCACACCAGCCTTGATACAGGCTTTGCTGCAACCACTTGCAGGCGCGCCGCAACTTCGGGGACTGGTGGTGGCCGGTACCGGGGCGGGTACGGTCAAACCTTCCTGGGAAGCTGCGTTACAGAAGACCATGGCGCTAGGCGTCACCGTCTGGCTGACCAGCCGCTGCACCTGGGGCGAGGCGCAGGTGCAGGCGCAACAAAACTGCGGTGAATTGAGTCCTTTGTCATCCGCCAAGGCCTGCGTGGGCTTGGCTTTGCACCTGATGGCACAGGACGAACAAGCTTTAGCTGCTTAAGGCTTTCAAGGCGCGGTCTTTGATTTCCTCGACGCTGCCCTGGCCGCTGATGGCGCGGTATCTGGGTGCGTTAGATGCATCGTTATTCGCCCATTGCGTGTAATAGTCGACCAGCGGACGGGTTTGCGAGCTATAGACTTCAAGCCGTTTTTTCACGGTGTCTTCTTTGTCGTCATCACGCTGAATCAAGGGTTCGCCGGTGATGTCGTCCAGGCCTTCGACCTTGGGCGGGTTGAACCGCACGTGGTAGGTGCGACCGCTGGCCACGTGGGCGCGGCGTCCGCTCATGCGCTCGATGATGGCGTCAAACGGCACGTCGATTTCAAGCACGCAATCGAGTTTGACACCGGCGTGTTTCAATGCATCGGCTTGCGGCAGGGTGCGGGGAAAACCGTCAAACAAAAAACCCTTGGCGCAATCGGCGTGGGTGATGCGTTCTTTGACCAGGCCGATGATGATGTCGTCACTGACCAAACCGCCTGCGTCCATGATTTTTTTCGCGGCCAATCCCATGTCGGTGCCGGCTTTCACCGCGGCGCGCAACATGTCGCCGGTGGAAATTTGGGGAATGCCATAAGCCTGGCAAATGAATGTGGCCTGGGTGCCTTTACCGGCACCGGGCGCACCCAGCAGAATCAATCTCATTGTCGTCCTTGCATTTGAATGACAGCCACTGTCTTTGCAGCGCTTTGTCGCTTGTTAAGACTTAAGAATAGCATGCACAGCCTGACAAAGTCTGAGGGACTCAGGACTTGATCCATTGGTTAACCCGCAGCAGATCTTCGGGCGTATCTACCCCCGCAGCACTGGCCTGTGAAGAGACATGTACGGCGATTCGGTATCCGTGCCATAGTGTCCGCAACTGCTCGAGGGCTTCTGCGGTTTCTGTAGGTGCGGGTGACAGCACCGGAAACAGGCTCAGAAAAGAGGCACGGTAAGCATACAAGCCCACGTGCCGGTAGACTGGGTAGGGCGGTAATTGACCGGTTTGAGCGTCTCGCCAGCAGGGGATCCCAGCCCGACTGAAGTAACTGGCGTGCGAGCGAGCATCCAGCACGACTTTGACCACGTGCGGGCTGAGCCAATCCTGCAAGCTGGTGATCGGATGCGCCAGCGTACTCATGCTCACATCTTTGTCTGCGTCGAGGACTTGCGCCACTTGGTCAATGTGTTGCGGGTCTATCAGCGGTTCATCGCCTTGTACGTTGACCACAATGGTGTCAGGCGACAGGTTTAACAGCGCCACGGCCTCGGCCAGTCTGTCGCTGCCGCTGGGGTGGTCGCGGCGCGTGAGAATGGCTTCAATGCCATGGGACGCGCAGGCGGCAAGTATGCGTTCATCGTCAGCGGCCACCACCACCCGCAGGGCTGAAGATTTCAAACTTTGTTGTGCCACCCGCACCACCATGGGCAGACCGGCAATATCGGCAAGTGGTTTGTCCGGTAATCGCGAAGAACCCAGGCGCGCCGGAATCAGCACGACAAAAGGCGTTTCACTCATGCAATTTGTCCACTTCGTCGTCGCTCAAAGTTCGGGCTTCAACTTCGAGCAGCACGGGAATGCCGTCGCGCACCGGGTAGGCCAGCCGGGCACTGCGAGACACCAGTTCCTGGGTATCTCGCTGGTAAATCAGGCTGCCTTTGGTGACCGGGCAAACCAGCAGTTCAAGTAGTTTTTTGTCCATGAAGCAATGATAGTCGCTGCACCTCGGCACTGAGTTGTTGCAGCAACTTGGGGGGCAATTCGCAGACCAGCGGTACCGCCCAGGCCGACGGCAAACGCGGCCAAAGTTTGACCGCGTCTTTTTCTGTGCACAACAGCGGTTCATGGCCTACGGGCAGCCAGTTGTCCAGCGCGGCATGGTCGGGCAGGGCGTGTTTTTGCTTAAGCTGTAAACCGGCTTGTTCCAAGGCGGAAAAAAACAAGGCCGGTCGGGCAATCGCCGCCAGCGCTTGAATCGTTTGTCCTTGCCAGCTGGATAAATCGCGTTCTTCGCCTCTGCCGTTGCGCGCAATCTGTGACAAGCTTCGTTTGGCCGCCAGACTCTGTTCGAAAGCTTTGTCCCCGGTGTGCAAAAGAAACTGCTTGGTGCTTGTAATTGGCTGTCTCGGCCAAAGTTCGCGCAAAGGCCCGGCGGGCAGCAGCCAGCCGTTGCCCAGACCCCTGTCGTCGAACACACACACGGCCAGGTCATGGTGAAGCGCACGGTGTTGCAAGCCGTCGTCGCTGATGATGAGTTGTGTCTGCGGATAGGCTTGCAGCAAAGCTTGTGCGGCTTTTGCGCGTTGCCTCCCGGTAAACACAGGCACAGCGCAACGCAGTTTGATGAGCAAGGGCTCGTCACCGGCTTGTGCGGCCAGGCTGATGCTTGAAACTTCCATCACAGGTTCTTCCCCGGTGCCGTAAGCACGGGCAATGACGCCGACTTGCAAGCCTAGCGATTTAAAATGCTCGACCAGGCTGATGACGATGGGTGTTTTACCGGTGCCGCCTGCCAATACATTACCGACCACCAGCACCGGTACCGGCAAATGCGCAGTATTGCGCCAGCCCTTGGCATAGGCCATGGCGTTGAGCGCGAGCCAGACACGGCTGATCAGCGTCAGCGGCCAAAGCATGCAGGCCAATGGTCCGCGTGAGGCCCAGACCTGTTGTGAAAGGTAAGCCGACAAGCGCATCTGTTTTCAAGGAAGAGCGGTGTTGCTGGTGCGCGCCTGTGCAGAAAAAGTGATGTGCTGCAAACCGGCTTTTTGCGCCGCTTCCAACACTTGCATCACCGCCTGGTGGCTGGCACGTGCATCTGCCGATATGACCAGCAGCGCGTCGGCATTGTGATTAGCCGCAAGGGACAAAGCCTGTGTCAATGAGCCTATGTCAGATGTCGGAACAGCAGTTTTTTGCACCATGTAATGACCGTCGCTGCTGACACTCACGCGAATTTCGTCCGGGCGGTTTTCCTGTTGTGCGCTGTCGGCTTTGGGCAATCGCATGTCGAGTTGCGTCAAACGTCCGTAGGTGGTAGTTAGCATCAAAAAGATGAGAATTACCAGCAGCACATCGATGAACGGGATCAGGTTGATCTCGGGTTCGGCGGATTTGGGGCGACCGAAACGCATGTTTTATTTGCCGCTTTTTGCAACGTAAAAATGGCGCACCAGGCGTTCAGCGGCAATCTCGAGCTCTACCGTGAAATGGTCGACCTTGTTTCTGAAATAACGCCACATCACCAGGCTGGGAATGGCAATCACCAAACCGAAAGCGGTGTTGTACAAAGCCACTGAAATACCGTGCGCCAGTTGAGCGGGGTTGCCGGTACCCGGGGTTTGGGCGCCGAAAATTTCTATCATGCCGATGACGGTGCCGAACAATCCCAGCAATGGCGCCACCGAGGCAATCGAGCCCAGCGCGCTCAGGTATTGCTCAAGTTTGCTGTTGACCCGGCGTCCGCTGGCCTCGACAACGGCGCGCAGTTCGCTCTCTATCGAAGCCGGTTTGCGTTGCATGTGATTGAGTCCCGCCACAATGATTTCACCGAGGGCGCAATGACTTTTCAATTGCTCAATGGACTCGGGCTTGAGCAGCGCAGGGTGCGACAAAATCAGCACTTCGTCCAGCAATTGCGGTGGAATCACCCGTTTGGTTTGCAAGCTGTATGTGCGTTCAAAAATCAGCGCCAAAGCCGCGATGGAGCATGCGAGCAAAGGCCAGATCGGCCAACCGGCCGCTTGTATGATGCCTAGCAAAAGTGTTCTCCCCTCAGATACACATTCAATTATGGCCCAGTTGGGCATCACCGAATTTTCAAAACAACACGCCATGCCCGGATTCAATACTGTCACAGAAGCAAGCAGCAACCGGGTCTGGACTGTCGGCGGGCTGTGCCATGCCATCAGCGATCAACTCAAAGCGCGCTTCGGTCTGGTGCTGGTGCAAGGCGAGATATCCGGCATGACGCGGGCCGGCAGCGGGCATTGCTACCTGACACTCAAAGACGAACAAGGTCAATTGCGTTGCGCCATGTTCCGTCGGGTCGCCGAGACATTGAACTTTGAACCGCACAACGGCGACTTGGTGCAAGTGCAAGCCCGCGTCGGTTTGTATGAGCCGCGCGGCGAAATGCAATTGGTGATTGAGTCCATTCGACCCGCCGGTGCCGGGCAATTGCACGAGGCTTTTTTAAAACTCAAAGCCAAGCTACAAGCGCAAGGTTTGTTTGATGCAGACCGCAAACGACCGATTCCCGCCAGACCGCGTTGCATTGGCGTAGTGACTTCATTGTCAGCCGCCGCATTGCACGATGTGGTCACCGCTTTGCAGCGGCGCGTGCCGCACATACCGGTGCGCATTGTTCCGAGTCCGGTGCAGGGTGTAGATGCGCCGACAGGATTGATCGCCGCGCTTGCCGCAGTGCAAAAGTTGCCGCAGGTGGATGTGATATTGCTGGTTCGTGGCGGCGGTTCAATGGAAGATTTGTGGGCCTTTAACGACGAAGCCCTAGCGCATGCAATTGTTGATAGCAAGCTACCTGTGGTGGTCGGCGTAGGCCATGAAACCGATGTCACCATCGCCGATTACTGCGCCGATTTGCGCGCGCCCACACCTACCGCGGCAGCAGAACTCTGCGCCATCGAACAAGCCGCTGATTTGTCTGAATTGGATGACTGGCAAGCGGCACTCATGGCGCTGATGCATGCGCGGGTCGAGCAAAACTGGCAGCGGCTGGACCGTGCTGAGCGTCAACTTGGCAGGCCCTCGGCCTGGTTGCACACGCAGCAATTGGCGTGTGCCGGTTTGGTTAACCGGCTTGAGCGCGGTGTTTTCAACAGCTTGCAACGCAGACAGTTGGCGCTGCAGCCCTTGTCAATGCGACTGCGCCAGGCTGCGGCCAGTGTTCCCAGGCTGATGTCCCATCGCTTGGATAAATCCGAATGGTTGCTGCGCTCGCTCGACCCGGCATTGGTATTGAAACGCGGTTATGCCTGGTTGCAAAACAAGCAAGGCCATGCGCTGGTGTCGGTCAAAGAATTTGAAAGCGGTCAGCAAGTCACTGCCAGGTTGTCTGACGGACAGGTTGATTTGACGGTCAACACCAGCAAAAAAATTTAAACCTCGGCCGGGTTGAGTCCGGGACAGTTTTATTTGCTTGAGGTGTTTTTGAACACACTGGACTTGATCACATAACCCTTGCGGATTTGCTTGGCGGCAAACCAGCCTTGTTTCATTTCCAGCACATAGCGCACCGGCTTGTCAGAGCAATGGGAATCTGTGGTTTGCGGTTTCATGTCCACCAGATTCACGATGCTGCCGTCGTCCGCAATAAAGGCCGCAGTCAAAGGCATGAGCGTGTTTTTCATCCAGAAGCATTGCACTTGAGGTTTTTCAAAAACAAACAACATGCCCTCGTGCTGCGGCATATCAGGCCGGTTCATTAAGCCAATAGCGCGTTGGTCTGGCGTAGATGCCACTTGCGCATTTATTTGATATATGCCGGCTTGCATGTTGATACGGGGTAATTCTGTTTGTGCGTTTTGCGCCCGGGCAGTCACGGATAAAAGCGACAGCAGCACGGGCAGTAGGTAGATGGTCATTTTCGGGTCAGCAGCGATGGTTAGAATGAATTGACTGGTCAAGAATGCATTTTGCATCCAGCAGACCGTTCTTTTTTTCTGGAGATTCTCACTTGTACCAGCATATCAAGGTGCCCGCCCAGGGCGAAAAAATCATTGTCAACGCAGACATGTCTTTGACAGTCCCGGATCAACCTGTTATTCCCTTTATTGAGGGTGACGGTACCGGCATGGACATCACCCCGGTGATGCTCAAAGTGGTCGATGCCGCGGTTGCCAAGGCTTACGGCGGCAAGCGAAAGATTCATTGGATGGAGGTGTATGCCGGTGAGAAATCCACCAAGGTTTACGGGCCTGATGTGTGGCTGCCCCAGGAGACGCTGGCTGCGCTTAAAGACTATGTGGTGTCCATCAAGGGACCGCTGACCACGCCAGTGGGTGGCGGCATACGCTCATTGAACGTGGCATTGCGCCAGGAACTCGACTTGTATGTGTGTTTGCGCCCGGTGCAGTATTTCAAAGGCGTACCTTCACCTTTGAAGGAACCTGAAAAAACCCATATGGTGATCTTCCGTGAAAACTCGGAGGACATTTACGCCGGTATCGAATACGAAGCAGAGTCTGACAAGGCAAAAAAACTTATCAAGTTTCTGATCGAGGAAATGGGCGTCACCAAGATTCGTTTTCCCAACACCTCCGGCATCGGTATCAAACCTGTGTCACGCGAAGGCACCGAGCGTCTGGTGCGCAAGGCCATTCAATACGCTATCGACAACGACAAGCCCAGCGTCACCATCGTGCACAAGGGCAACATCATGAAATACACCGAAGGTGGATTCCGTGACTGGGCTTACGGGCTGGCGCAAAAAGAATTCGGCGCTCAGTTGATCGACGGCGGACCGTGGTGCAGTTTCAAAAATCCGCGCACCGGCCGCGAGATCATTGTCAAAGACAGCATTGCAGACGCGTTTTTGCAACAGATTTTGTTGCGACCCGCCGAGTACAGCGTGATTGCCACTCTCAATTTGAACGGCGACTACATCTCTGACGCGTTGGCCGCACAAGTAGGTGGTATCGGCATTGCGCCCGGCGCCAATTTGTCAGACTCGGTGGCTTGCTTCGAAGCCACCCACGGCACCGCGCCTAAATACGCCGGCAAAGATTACGTGAATCCAGGTTCGGAAATTTTGTCGGCGGAAATGATGTTGCGTCACATGGGATGGATTGAAGCCGCTGACTTGATCATTTCCTCCATGGAAAAATCCATTTTGAGTCGTCATGTCACTTATGACTTTGCCCGCCTGATGGAGGGCGCGACCCAGGTCAGCTGTTCCGGCTTCGGTCAAGTGATGATCGATCACATGTGAAGCGGCAATAAGGCTTTCAGTAGCCTTGTTGCGGTATCAGATTGGCCCGGAATTGCGGGGTTCTGAGGCGCGAGCCTTTGAAATCCGCAGCTGGGCGGGTTACTTCAGCCATGGCTGGAGCGGCAATCACTTTGATGCTTTTAGCCATCCAGCCGCGCGGTCCTTGCATGGGCTCATAAACCACGGTGGCACCCTGTTGCAGGGTTTTGAATCCCACCATATCGACTTCGCTGAAATGGGCGAAGATATCGGAATCAAATTCGTTGGATTCAATGAAGCCAAAACCCTTGTGGTTGTTAAACCATTTGACAATGCCGTATGCCATGAAACCCCCTGTGTTTTTAAATAATGTAACTCAAATACCTACTATAAGAAATAAAATGGATTATTAACAATGAATAATTATTATATGTAAATTAGTACTTATTACATTTATCCAAACATCTTTCTGTAATTTCCTTGGCGTTCCTTCTGACGGTTGACCCCGATAGAATCCTGACATGGCAACCCAATCACCGAAAACACCTATTCTCACGCCAGCCCGCGATTCCAACGGGGATTCTGTGGTTTTGGAGCGCAAAACCCTGAAAACCCAGCCTCCGCACATGTACCAGGTGGTCATGCTGAACGACGATTTCACGCCCATGGAGTTTGTGGTGCGTGTTTTGCAGGAGTTTTTCAGCAAGGACCGTGAAGCGGCCACCCAAATCATGCTCAAAATTCATCTTGACGGCAAAGGCGTCTGCGGCGTTTATTCCAAGGACGTCGCAGCCACCAAAGTTGATCAAGTACAGGACGCCGCCCACCAGGCAGGCCATCCTTTGCAATGTTTGGCCGAACCCGTTGAATAAATCCCATTCGTTTCCATATACAGTTGAACCCAAGATCGCACCAAGGAAGAAATCATGATTGCCCAAGAACTTGAAGTCAGCTTGCACATGGCCTTCGTAGAAGCCAGACAGCAGCGTCATGAATTCATCACCGTCGAGCATTTGCTACTGGCACTGCTTGACAACCCCAGCGCCGCTGAAGTGTTGCGCGCCTGTTCGGCCAACATCGATGACTTGCGCAAATCGCTGTCGAACTTCATCAAAGACAACACGCCGCAAGTCGCCGGCACTGACGAAGTCGATACCCAGCCCACGCTTGGTTTTCAGCGCGTCATTCAGCGCGCCATCATGCACGTGCAATCCACCGGCAACGGCAAAAAAGAGGTCACCGGCGCGAATGTGCTGGTTGCCATCTTTGGCGAAAAAGATTCTCACGCCGTGTATTACTTGCATCAGCAAGGCGTGACGCGTCTGGATGTGGTCAATTTCATTGCTCACGGCATCAAAAAATCCGACCCCCAAGAGCCTGTCAAAGGCGCTGAATCCAGCGCGCCCGAGGCTGAAGAAAACACCGACAAATCCGAAAAAGCCTCGCCGCTTGAGCAATTCACGCAAAACCTGAATCAGTTGGCCAAAGACGGCAAGATTGATCCTTTGATCGGTCGTGAATACGAGGTCGAGCGCGTCATCCAAATTCTGTGCCGCCGCCGCAAAAACAATCCGCTGCTGGTCGGCGAAGCCGGTGTGGGTAAAACCGCGATTGCCGAGGGCCTGGCCTGGCGCATCACGCAAAAAGACGTGCCCGAAATTTTGGCTGATTCACAGGTGTATTCGCTGGACATGGGCGCATTGCTGGCCGGCACTAAATACCGCGGCGATTTCGAGCAACGCCTCAAAGGCGTATTGAAGTCTCTTAAAGACAAACCCAACGCGGTTTTATTCATCGATGAAATTCACACCTTGATCGGTGCGGGTGCGGCCTCCGGCGGTACCTTGGACGCGTCCAACTTGCTCAAACCCGCTTTGTCCAGCGGCCAACTCAAATGCATTGGCGCCACCACTTTCACCGAATACCGCGGCATTTTCGAAAAAGACGCGGCCTTGTCGCGCCGTTTCCAGAAAGTCGACGTGGTTGAGCCCACAGTTGAGCAGACAGTAGATATTTTGAAAGGGCTGAAGTCGCGCTTTGAAGAACACCACAGCGTCAAATACGCGTTAGCTGCTTTGCAAGCTGCGGCTGAACTCAGCGCCAAATACATCAATGACCGCCATTTGCCCGACAAAGCCATTGACGTGATTGATGAAGCCGGTGCAGCGCAACGCATTTTGCCGGTGTCAAAGCGCAAGAAAACCATCACCAAATCCGAGATCGAAGACATCGTCGCCAAGATTGCGCGCATCCCGCCGGCCAGTGTGTCCAACGACGATCGCGGCAAATTGCAAACGCTGGAGCGCGATTTGAAAAGCGTGGTTTTCGGCCAGGACAAGGCGCTTGAAGTGCTGGCTTCTTCTGTCAAGATGGCGCGCTCGGGCCTGGGTAAAGCCGACAAGCCGATCGGCGCGTTTTTGTTCAGCGGTCCTACAGGTGTGGGCAAAACCGAAGCCGCCAAGCAACTCGCCTACATCCTGGGTATTGAATTGCTGCGCTTTGACATGTCTGAATACATGGAACGCCACGCGGTCAGCCGTTTGATCGGTGCGCCTCCCGGCTATGTCGGGTTTGATCAGGGCGGCTTGCTGACCGAAGCCGTCACCAAAAAACCGCACTCAGTGCTGTTGCTTGATGAAATTGAAAAAGCTCACCCGGATATTTTCAATGTCTTGTTGCAAGTCATGGACCACGGTACGCTGACTGACAACAATGGTCGCAAAGCTGACTTCCGCAACGTCATCATCATCATGACGACGAATGCCGGTGCCGAGACCATGAACAAGTCGACCATAGGCTTTACCAATGCCCGCGAGCAGGGTGACGAGATGGCTGACATCAAGCGTTTGTTCACGCCAGAGTTCCGCAACCGGCTGGATGCTACTGTCAGCTTTAAATCCCTTGATGAAACCGTCATCATGCGCGTGGTCGACAAGTTTCTGCTGCAATTGGAAACGCAACTGGCCGAGAAAAAAGTCGATGTCACATTCACTGATGAGTTGCGCAAATTTCTGGCAAAGAAAGGCTTCGACCCGCTCATGGGCGCACGTCCTATGCAGCGCCTGATACAAGACATGATCCGTCGTGCGCTTGCAGATGAATTGCTCTTTGGTCGTTTGACCGACGGCGGCCGTTTAACTGTGGGCCTGGACGACAAGGAAGAAGTGCTGCTCGACATTCAGCCGCTGCCGAAAAAGGAAAGCCGCGCGTCCAAATCCGAACCGGCTGAACCCGAAGAAGCTGAGGCCAATTAAGGTGGCAGGACACAGTAAATGGGCCAATATCCAGCACCGCAAAGGCCGTCAGGACGAAAAACGCGGCAAGGTCTGGACCAGGGTTATCCGGGAAATCATGGTGGCGGCACGCGCAGGCGGCGGCGATTTGCAGGTCAATCCCCGTTTGCGCCTGGCGATTGAAAAAGCCAAAGCTGTGAATATGCCGGCCGACACCATCAAGCGCAATATCGACAAAGCCACCGGCAACCTCGAAGGTGTGCATTACGAGGAAATCCGTTACGAAGGTTACGGCATAGGTGGCGTCGCCTTGATGGTCGACACCATGACCGACAACAAGGTGCGTACCGTTGCCGAGGTTCGCCACGCACTCAGCAAACACGGCGGCAACCTGGGCACTGATGGCTCGGTTGCTTTTCAATTCAAACACTGCGGCCAACTGATATTGGCACCCGGTACCTCTGAAGATGCCGTCATGGAAATTGCGCTTGAAGCCGGCGCGCAAGACGTGTTGACCGATGAGGACGGTGCCATTGAAGTGTTGACCGACCCGGCTGAATATGAGGCTGTGAAGGCCGCCCTTGACAATGCGGGAATGCCACCTGCCATGGCTGAAATCACTTACCGCGCAGACATCACCATTGATTTAAGCGAAGAAGACCAAATCAAAATGCAAAAAATCATTGATGCGCTGGAAGACCTGGACGATGTGCAAGAGGTCTATCACAACGCCGGCTTATGAAAATACTGGTCATAGGCTCCGGCGGGCGGGAACACGCACTGGCCTGGAAGTTGACAGCGTCTCCTCAAGTACAAATGGTGTATGTCGCACCCGGCAATGCCGGAGTTGCGCTGAATAAAAATTTACAGGTATTGCCTCTGACCGATGTCGTGGCTTTGCGGGAATGGGTGCAAGCCAATGACATAGGTTTGACCGTCGTCGGCCCCGAAGCGCCCTTGGCCGCCGGGGTGGTTGATGAATTTCGTGCCCATGGTTTGCGCATCTTCGGTCCGACCCGTGCTGCCGCTCAACTGGAAAGCTCCAAGGCTTTTTCCAAGGCCTTCATGCAACGCCACCAGATTCCCACAGCGGCTTACCAGGTCTTTGAATATGCCAAAGCCGCTCATGACTATGCGGAAAAACAAGGCGCGCCTATCGTGGTCAAGGCCGATGGTTTGGCAGCGGGTAAGGGTGTTGTTGTAGCTGCTACTTTGCAAGAAGCGCACGATGCGATTGACCACATGCTTGCCCCTGACCAAACCGGTATTCAACACGCAGGCGGCAAAGCCAGGGTGGTGATTGAAGAATGTCTTGAGGGTGAAGAGGCCAGCTTCATGGTCGTGGCGCATGGTCAGGTGGCGGTGGCTTTGGCTACCTCGCAAGACCACAAACGTCTGCTCGACGCAGACCTTGGGCCGAACACCGGCGGTATGGGCGCTTATTCACCCGCGCCGGTGGTCACACCTGAAATACATGCACGCGTCATGCGCGAAGTGATTCAGCCTACGCTCAAGGGCATGGAGACTGACGGCATTCCCTACACCGGTTTTTTGTATGCCGGCTTGATGATTGGCCCGCTTGGCCAACTCAAAGTGCTGGAGTTCAATTGCCGCATGGGTGACCCTGAAACCCAGCCCATATTGATACGTCTCAAAAGCGATTTGCTGGCACTGCTGCTGGCCGCTACCGAACCCGAAACTTCCAACCTGGCCAAAACCGAACTCGAATGGGATCGCCGTGTGGCGCTGGGCGTGGTCATGGCTGCCCATGGTTATCCGGGCACGGTTCGCAAAGGCGATGTCATACACGGGCTCAAAGCCGACAAAATCGATGCCATGGTGTTTCATGCGGCCACAGCGGCACAAGGCACTGACATCGTGACCTCCGGCGGGCGCGTGCTTTGCGTCACGGCCTTGGGCGACACGGTGCGCCAAGCGCAGGCACATGCTTACGAGCTGGTGGACGCCATCCATTTTGACGGCGCACAGGTCAGGCGCGACATCGGGCACCGGGGTGTCAAGCGTTGACGTCGGCCCAATTGTTTCAAGGACTTAAACAATGAATCCCGCATTTGCGCCAGTGCGCACTTATTTGATGGACTTGCAGCAGCGCATCACCTCGGCGTTGACACAACTGGACGGCAAGCCTTTTTTGTCTGACAGCTGGGAAAAGCCCAAAGGCGAAACACTGCAAGGCAACGGCATCACCATGATCATGGAGCAGGGCAATGTGTTTGAGCGGGCCGGCGTAGGCTTTTCTCATGTCACCGGCCCTAAGCTGCCGGCTTCTGCCACCCAGCACCGTCCGGAGTTGAACGGCTCGCCGTTTGAAGCCATGGGCGTGTCGCTGGTATTTCACCCGCGCAATCCTTATGTGCCTACTGTGCATATGAATGTACGCGCGTTGATGGCCAGAACCGAAGCCGGTGAACCGGTGGCCTGGTTTGGCGGCGGCATGGACTTGACGCCGTATTACGGTTTTGAAGAAGACGCCGTGCATTTCCACAGCACCTGCAAGCAGGCACTTGACGGCTTTGGTGAACATTTGTACCCGCGTTTTAAAACCTGGTGCGACGAGTATTTCTTTTTAAAGCACCGCAACGAACCGCGCGGCATAGGCGGTATTTTTTACGACGACTTTTCCGAACTCGGCTTTGACCGCAGCTTTGAAATGATGCAAAGTGTCGGCGACCATTTGGTCAAAGCCTATTTACCCATAGTCGAAAAGCGCATGAACACGCCTCACGGCGAGCGCGAACGCGATCACCAGTTGTACCGCCGTGGGCGCTACGTCGAATTCAATCTGGTGTTTGACCGGGGTACGCATTTCGGTTTGCAGTCAGGCGGACGCACCGAATCCATATTGCTGTCCATGCCGCCGCTGGTGACCTGGTCTTACCGCCACCAGCCTGAAGAAGGGTCGGCTGAACACCGGCTCTACACCGATTTCCTCAAACCCAAAGCCTGGATTTGAATAATTCAAGCCAAAGGCGCATAGGTTTGTATGGCGGCGCTTTTGATCCGCCGCACACAGGCCATCATGCGCTTGCTGCTTGCGCCATCCGTCAATTGCAACTCGATGTATTGCACGTGCTGCCCACTGGTGACGCTTGGCACAAAACCCGCGCGCTCAGCGACGCTACTCACCGCATGGCCATGGCCGCGCTGAATTTCGCTGACTTGCCAGAGGTTTTGATTGATGACCGCGAGTTGCTAAGGCACGGGCCGAGCTACACGGTAGACAGCTTGCGCGAACTCGCTGATCAATACCCCGGTGCCGGATTTTTTCTGCTTATGGGTGCAGATCAAGCCGCCCGTTTCGACACATGGAAAGACTGGCAGCAGATTGCGCAACTGGCTCAATTGGCTGTGGCGCCGCGTCAAATGCAGGTGCAATCCGGTGGCTTTCTGCATGAGTGGCACAATCACCCCTTGGTAAAGGCTACGCTTTTGAACATGCCACTGGAAATCGTCAGCGCCACCGACATACGTTGCGGCTTAGAACAGGGTTTATTGCCCGGGCAGGCATTGAAGCCATCCGTCTTTCAATATATTCAACACCACCACCTTTATTTGGACCGCCATGACAGAAGTCTCTGAAAAAAAAGACGTACAAAAATTGCAGCGCATCGTTGTCGACAGCTTGGAGGATGTCAAGGCTCAGGACATCTCCGTCTTCAACACCGAACATCTGTCCCCGTTGTTTGAACGGGTCATCATTGCCAGCGGTACTTCCAATCGCCAGACCAAGGCGCTGGCCGCCAATGTGCGCGACGATGTGCGTGACGGCGGTTTCGGCAAACCGCGTATCGAAGGCGAAGAAAACGGCGAGTGGATCATCGTCGACTGCGGTTCAGTGGTGGTGCACATCATGCAGCCTGCCATCCGTCTTTATTACCACTTGGAAGAAATCTGGGGTGACAAACCGGTGCGTATCAAGCTCGGCGCTCCGCTTCCCAAGTCTGTGCCCAAAGCCGTGGAAGTGATTGAACCGGTGGTTAAAAAACCTGCCCGTAAATCAGCCGGCAAATCATCAACCGACAAAAGCAAAGCCAGGTCCCCTCGCGCCACAGGCTCTGCAAAACCAACCGCACCGGTCCGTCAACCTGCGGTAAGTGCAAAACCTACAACAGCTAAAAAACTGGCGGCCAAAGCACCCGTCAAAAAAGTCATTCAGGCCAAACCTGTGGCTGCGAAAAAACCGGCATCCAAAAAACCCGCAGCGAAAAAATCAGCACCCGCTAAAACTGCTGCCCGCAAGCCGCGTGCATGAAACTCTGGGTGGTAGCCGTTGGCCAAAGGGTGCCGCCCTGGGCCCAAACGGCCTGGGACGACTATGCCAAACGTTTCCCGCCTGACATCAAGCTCACGCTAAAAACCGTCAAGACCGAGCCGCGCGCTTCCAAAACCCTGGCCCAGATTTGGGCTGCTGAACGCAGCCGCATAGACGCTGCCATTCCCAAAGACTGCCAGCGCGTCTGGCTGGACGAAAAAGGCCCGCAAATCACCACGGCAGCACTGACCGGTAAATGGCGTGGCTGGCAGGACAATGCACAAGACGTGGCTTTCATCATCGGCGGGCCTGATGGTTTTGATCCGGTGCTGCGACAAGGCGGTTATGAACTGCTGGCCCTCTCCAATCTGACGCTGCCGCACGCCATGGTCAGGGTGTTGCTGGTGGAGCAGCTTTACCGCGCTTGGTCTATGCTGACCAATCACCCTTACCATCGCGAGTAATGAACCTGCCGCTGATCTACTTGGCTTCCCAAAGCCCGCGCCGTCAACAACTGCTGACGCAAATCGGTGTGTCTTTTGAATTGCTGCTGCCGCGCGACTCACATGCTGCAGAAGAACTGGAAACCGCATTGCCGGGTGAACTCCCGCATGCCTACGTTAAACGCGTGACCTTGCTCAAACTCCAGGCCGCTAAAGCGCAAATGCAGCAGGATCAATTGACCCCAAGACCTGTGCTGTGTGCTGACACCACCGTGGCTTTGAACGACAACATTCTGGGCAAGCCGCTTGACGAAGAAGACGCCATTCGCATGCTGAGCGCTTTGTCAGGTCAAACCCATCATGTTTACACGGCCGTGGCTGTGAGTGCAGGCAAGCGCCGCTGGTGCAGTGTGCAGCGCTCCAGGGTCACGTTTGACACACTCAGCCTCAAATACATTGCAGCCTATGTACAAACCGGTGAGCCCATGGGCAAAGCCGGTGCTTATGCCATTCAAGGACGTGCCGCTGTGTTCATCAAACGCATACAAGGCAGCCATTCCGGCATCATGGGTTTGCCGGTGTTCGAAACCAGTCGCTTGCTTCAACGCATCGCCAAGGAGCAGACATGCAACACGACATCCTGATCAACTGGTCGCCCCAGGAAACCCGCGTGGCATTGGTGCAAAACGCCGCTTTGCAAGAAATCCATATCGAGCGTTCACTGGAACGCGGCCTGGTGGGCAATATTTACTCTGGCCGGGTTGTTCGCGTATTGCCCGGCATGCAATCGGCGTTCATAGACATAGGCATGGAGCGTTCTGCTTTTTTACATGTTGCCGATGTGTTCACAGGTGCGAATGCAAAACATTCAGATGCAGATGCTCAGCATGTCCCTGTCGTACCCATAGAAAAACAGGTGTTCGAAGGCCAATCGCTGATGGTGCAGGTGATCAAAGACCCGATTGGCAGCAAGGGTGCGCGTTTGTCGACACAAATCAGCATTGCCGGTCGACTGCTGGTGTTTTTACCGCAAGACAACCACGTCGGCGTGTCGCAAAAAATTCCTTTAGAACAACGCGAAGCCTTGCGCCGCCGCCTGGTCAGTCTGGCGCACCGCGACGAGGAAAAAGGCGGTTTCATACTGCGCACCAATGGCGAAGATGCCAGCGACGCGCAATTGCAGGAAGATATCGATTACTTGCGCAAGACTTGGGCCAAGGTCAAAGTGGCTTCGCAGCAACTGGCGCCTAAATCTTTGTTGCACCAGGATTTGAATCTGCTGCAACGTGTATTGCGCGACATGGTGGATGAATTCACCCAGACCATACGCATTGATTCTCAGGAGCAGCATCACATGCTGCAACAGTTCGGCCTGGAATTCATGCCTTCAGCGGTCGCCAAACTCGCGCATTACAAAGGTGAGCGCCCGATTTTTGATTTGTTCAATGTCGATGAGGAGATCAAACAGGCGCTGGGGCGCAAAGTCATGCTGAAGTCGGGCGGCTATCTGATCATTGACCAGACCGAAGCGATGACCACGGTGGACGTGAATACCGGCGGCTTTGTGGGCGCGCGCAATTTTGAAGACACGATTTACAAAACCAATCTGGAAGCGGCCGGTGCGATTGCACGTCAATTGCGCTTGCGCAATCTGGGCGGGGTGATCGTCACCGATTTCATTGACATGCAAACTTTGGATCACCGCGAGTCTGTGCTGGCCGAGTTCAGCAAGCATCTCAAGCGTGACAAGGTGAAAACCACTGTCAGTCCGTTTTCAGCACTCGGTCTGGTTGAGATGACACGCAAGCGCACGCGCGAGTCCCTGGCGCAACTGTTATGCGAACCGTGTGCGCAATGCCAGGGACGCGGCATTGTCAACACCGCCAGAACCACGGCTTACAACATATTGCGTGAAATTTTGCGCGAGGCCAGGCAATTCAGTCCGCGTGAATTCCGTGTGCTTGCCGCGCCTGGAGTGATTGATTTATTACAGGAAGAGGAAAGCTTGCACCTGGCCGGCTTGAGTGAATTCATAGGCAAGCCTATATCGCTGCAAGCTGAGTTCGGTATTGGCGACGAGCAATTCAATATCGTGTTGTTGTAGTTGTGCAGTCAGGCGCTTAGCTCAGTGCTTTGGCCGGCTTGACCGAGTCTGAACATGTTGGCGTAGGCGCCATCGGCTTGCATCAATACCGCGTGTGTGCCGGTTTCAATCACACGCCCGGCGTCCATGACCACAATGTGATCTGCTTTTTCAATGGTGGACAGGCGGTGGGCGATGACCAGGGTGGTGCGGCCTTGCTGGAGTTTTTGCAAGGCGTCCTGCACCATGCGCTCTGATTCGTTGTCCAGCGCCGAGGTGGCTTCATCCAGTATCAACACCGGCGCATTTTTATACATAGCACGGGCAATGGCCAGTCGCTGGCGTTGGCCGCCTGACATGGTGGCTGCGTTATGTCCAACCAGCGTGTCTATGCCTTGGGGCAGGCTTTGCAGGTAATCGCCCAGGTTGGCCGCCAGCAAACATTGCATCACTTTGTCCCGATCCGGTAACTGACCCAGGGCCACGTTGGCAGCCAGTGTGTCGTTCATGACAACAACGGTCTGGCTGACCATGGCGATCTGGCGGCGCAAGTCGCCCAGTTGCCAATCATGGATGGAAACACCATCCAGCGAAATATCTCCTTGCGACCAGTCAACAAACCTTGGCAACAAATTGGCTAGCGTGGTTTTGCCCGAGCCCGAACTGCCGACCAGTGCAACCATTTGACCGGGTTGAATTTCCAGGTTGACTCGATCCAAAGCCGGGGGCAGGTCCGGTTGGTACCTGACGCTGATGTCATGCAAACGTATATGGCCTGTGGCCCTGTCGCAATGAAACTCACCGCCGGTTTCAACCGGGGTATCGTTTATCAGTTCGAGGGCGCGCTCTAAGGCCGCCAGTCCGCGGGTCAACGGGCCGGCCACCTCGGACAAATGTTTGATCGGGTTGACCAGCATGAGCATGCCGGTCACAAAAGCCGCAAAGCCGCCCACGCTCATATGGCTTTCCTGACTTTGCAGCAAGGCGATGCTGATGACCGCAGACAGCGCCACCGCCGAGAGCAATTGGGTCAATGGCGTGATACCGGCATTGGCGATGGTGGTCTTGAGTGCCAGCCGAACCATGGACTGGCCGCGTTGCCTGAAACGTTCAATTTGCATGGGCTGCGCCGCGTGCAAACGGATTTCACGGTGGGCAAGGGCGGTTTCTTCTACCGCATAAGACAAATGGTCAGTGGCTTGTTGGGTGTTTTGGGTCAATTTGTACAAACGTTTGCTAAGCACCTTCATCAGCCAGGCCACAGACGGGATCAGCAGGGCCACGATCAGGCTCAATTTCCAGTTCAGGTAGAGCAAATAACCAATCAGTGCAATCAGCGTCAAACTGTCTCGAACCACGCCAATTGTTGAGCCGACCAACGTCTGGGCGCCGATTTGCACTTCAAACACCAAGGTGTTGCCGAGAGCGCTGGCGTTTTGTTGTCTGAACAAGCCCAGGGAAGCATCCTGCAAACGGTTAAACATTTGCATTCGCAGTGCCAGCAAGCCGGTTTGCGTGGCTTTGGTGATGGCGACCTGGCCGATGAACATGCCCATGCCGCGCACCCCGAACAAGCCGATCAGTGCGACCGGCACCAGCCAGACAGGGAAATCAGTTTGCTGGAAGCCCTTATCCAGCAAAGGTTGCAGCAATGCCGGCACCATGGGTTCGCAAACCGCCACCAAAGCCATACAGGCTACTGCGGTGACCCATGCATAGGTCGGATGAATAAAATACCGACCACAGCGAATCAGGCGACTTAAAAAAAGGGGTTGAAGGCGCATTGGCTACTCAAACATTGTCAACTTCAATTATCACCTTTGCCGCCGGTCTGCTTGTTAGAATAGTAATACTCCACTTAATTTGAAAAAATATGTCACGGTCTGCTAATTTTTTATTCACGCTCGTGTTTTTTATTTTTGCAGGCAGCAACCTGGCGCATGCCGAATTCAAAGTGGAAATTTCGGGTGTAGGTATCACTCAAATACCTATCGCTGTTTCTGATTTCCGCGGTCAAGAAACTTCGCCGCAAAAAATTTCTGCCATCATCACTGCAGATCTAAAGCGAAGCGGCCAATTCAAGAGTTCACCAACCGGCGTTTTACTGGATGAAAACAGCCACCCTGACTTCAACACCATCAAGCAAAACAATATCGACGCAGTATTGACAGGCAGTATCACCAAGTTGGCCGACGGCCGCTTTGATATCCGCTACAGATTATGGGATGCAGTCAAGAGCCAGGATCTCGGGGGGCAGAGTTTTATTGCCATGCCTGGTGACTTGCGTTTGGTGTCTCACCGGATTGCTGACCAGATCTATGAAAAATTGACGGGTGACAAAGGCATTTTTTCTACCCGTATCACCTACGTCACCAAACAAAACAACCGGCATATGCTGTGGGTGGCTGACGCCGATGGTGAAAACGCCCAGGCCGCGCTCACCAGTCCAGAGCCCATCATCTCTCCGTGCTGGGCACCCAATGGGAATGAGTTAGCCTATGTTTCGTTTGAATCACGTAAGCCCGTGGTGTACGTACACGATGTCGGTTCAGGTAAACGCCGGGTTCTGGCCAATTTCAAAGGTTCCAACAGTGCGCCCGCATGGGCACCTGATGGCAAGAGTTTGGCTATTGCATTGAGCCGTGACGGCGGCACTCAGATTTTTATTCTGGACGCCAAGGGCGGTGAGCCCAGGCACATTACCCAATCCCCGAGTATTGACACAGAGCCTGTGTTTTCACCTGACGGTTCAACTATTTACTTTGTCAGCGACAGAGGCGGGTCACCCCAAATCTATCGTGTACCGGTCAGCGGGGGAGCTGCACAACGGGTAACTTTTTCCGGGACTTATAACGTTTCACCTGCGCTCAGTCCCGACGGACGCTGGCTCAGCTTTGTGTCTCGTGAGGCCAATGGTTATCGGGTTCAGTTGATGGATTTATCGACTGACAAGCTCACTTCATTGACAGAATCCTCGCAGGACGAAAAACCCAGTTTTGCACCCAACAGCAAGCTGATCATGTATGCCACCAAAGCTTCATCACGAGAAGTTTTAATGACGATTACACTTGATGGCAAAATAGGAACAAGATTAGCGGGACAGTCCGCCAATATTCGTGAACCCCATTGGGGACCCTTTTTAAAACCGTGATAAATGGAGTATTACCTGTGAAAAAAATTATTTGGTCTCTACTGATCGTCTGCCTGCTTGCAGCCTGCGCTTCGGGCGTGAAACTCAGTGATGTTCCTGTCGAAGACAAATCTGGTGCACAAGTCAATAATTCCCAAGGCAAAGACGCTGACAAGGCTTCTAAATCCCCCAATTCATCTTCATCTTCAGCAGGAGCATCATCTTCTTCCAACGCTGCCAACAATAGCAACGTCGGCACTGCGACAGCCTCCAACTTGCCTGAGGCAAAACAACCAACAGCACCTGCTTCCGGTAACGCACCTGCTTCCGTTAACGCACCTGCTCCCGTTAACGCACCGGCTGCTGCTGATGCCGGTATAGCGGGTCCTGCAAATGCGGCCAAGGTCATTTATTTTGACTACGACAGTTACATCGTCAAACCTGAGTTTCAAGCTGTGATTGAAGGCCATGCGCAGTTTTTGAAATCCAGCCAGCGCGCCAGAGTGTCAATCGAAGGCCATACGGATGAACGCGGTAGCCGTGAGTACAACCTTGCCTTGGGTCAAAAACGTGCTGACGCTGTTCGCCAAAGCCTGACACTGCTGGGTGTAAGCGCTGCACAAATTGAATCCGTCAGCTTCGGTGAAGAAAAACCCGCAGTTGCCGGTAGCGATGAAGCTGCTTATGCAAAAAACCGACGGGCTGAATTCTTTTACAAATGATTAAGCGGTTTAAATGGTTCTACATTTGCCTTCTCCTGCTGAGCGGGGGAGTGGCAACCGCTCAGGTTTTTCCTGACAACGAAGCCCGCAGAGCCATTCTTGATTTGCGGGCTGAGGTTAAAAGAATCACTGAAGACATTAAAAAAATCTCCGATGACACAAAAAGATTTTCTGAAGAGAACAAAAAGAACATTGACAAACTTCAATCGGAGAAACAAGTTTCTGATCTCAAACTGGAGAAGGCGAATGATGTGATTGCCAGATTGCAGCAGTCTGTGCGCGACTCGCAGCTCGAGGCTTCTAGGCTCCAACAGGAAATCGACAAGCTCAACCGCGTACAAAATCAGGCGGTGCTTCAATTGAAATCCGATAGCGAAGCCTTGAAGCAGCAAATTGCCGAGTTGCGTGGCGAGCGTGAACAGTTAAGCCGTGACATCAGCGTGGTTCAGCGCAATCAAAAAGATTTGACAACCGGGATTGAGGACAGGATATCCAAAATCGATCAGCGCTTCAGCAAAATTGAACCGCTGATGGTGAAAATTGATGGTTTGGAATTTCAATCTGAACAAGCTGAGAAAAAAGATTACGAACTTGCCTTATCCACATTCAAGCGGGGTGAGTACACCGGCGCAGTCAATGCGTTCACTGTATTTCTGCGTAAATATCCCAATAGCGGCTTCAGACAAAGCGCTTTGTTTTGGGTGGCCAGTGCCAAATTCGTCAAGGGTGACTATGTTGACACGACCAATCAGCTCAGAGCCTTTTTGAACATGAACGAAACCCATAACCGCTATCCTGAAGCCATGTTGACATTGGCTAATGCTCAAATAGAACTCAATCTCAGTCTGGATGCGAAAAAGACCTTGGAAGATCTGATTCGCGACTACCCGAGTTCTGAAGCTGCCAAAGCCGCTACTGAGCGCCTCGCCAAACTCAAATTACCTTGATTCCGTATTCCTCTGAAGCTGACGTGACTGAACGTCGTTTCAGCGGCATGAGCCGTTTATACGGTGCTGCCTCAGCCCGTCGCATGCAGCAAGCGCATATTGCAGTGATTGGCATCGGCGGCGTTGGTTCTTGGACCGCAGAGGCGCTGGCACGCAGCGGCGTCAATCGCTTGACTTTGATAGACATGGATCATATTTCCGAGTCGAATATCAACCGGCAGCTGCATGCGCTGGTCTCCACCTTGGGACAGGCCAAGGTATCGGCGATGAAGGACCGCATTCATCTGATCAATCCTGATTGCGAAGTGCATGCGGTGGATGAATTCCTCACCCCGGAAAATATCAGCATCTTGTTGCACGATGGTCTGGACATGGCGATAGATGCGACAGACCAGGTCAGCGCCAAAGTAGCCATGGCAGTGCGCGCCATGCAAACTGGAAAACCGCTGGTTATGGCCGGTGCTGCGGGCGGAAAAAAATTGGCTCATCTGGTAGACATGGCTGATCTGTCAGATGTGACCCACGATCCTTTGCTGTCGCAAGTCCGGCAACACCTGCGCAAAATGAATTTCTCAATCAAGCCCGGAACTGCAAGCGGTGTTCACGCGGTGTTCAGCAAAGAGTCGGTGAAGCGACCTGCTTTAGAAAATAGTCAGAACGCAGACAACACGCTTAACTGTCACGGCTACGGATCATTGGTGAGTGTGACTGCAACTTTTGGACAATGCGCAGCAGGCTGGGCATTGAACCACTTTTCTCAATAAGTGAGTCAGGCAAATTTTAAGAAACAGCAAAAAACCAGTTATAATTTGTGGCTTCGCTAAGTAGCAAAACTGCAAAGCGCTGATGGGACGTTAGCTCAGTTGGTAGAGCAGCGGACTTTTAATCCGTTGGTCACAAGTTCGAATCTTGTACGTCCTACCACCCCATTCAAAAAAACCAGTCTTATCAGACTGGTTTTTTTTTAACTTGCTGCAGTCGTGCTTTCTAGATGACCGGTCAATTCCAACCACCTTGCTTCAAGCGCAGGTAATTCCTGATCTATTTGTTTTAAAACTGTGCCTTTTTCTGCCAGCTCTGCGGCAGGTAGCTTATTCGCCATCAATGCATGCAAATCGTTACGCTGTGCTTCCAGCGTTTGCATTTTGGCTTCTATTTGCGCCAATTCTTTTTGCATGTTTTTAAGCGATGACAGCACGGGCTTGGGCGTGGACGCTTTCACCGGCGAAGCGGCAATCACCGACGCACCCGATGAAGCGATAGCTTTCAAACGCTTGGCTTCATCGAGTAAAAACTTTTGATAGTCGTCCAGATCGCCTTCAAAAGGCTCAATACCGCCGCGCGACACCAGCCAGAATTCATCACAGACTGCACGCAACAAAGCACGATCATGGCTGACCAGCATCACCGTGCCTTCGAATTCATTCAAAGCCACTGACAAAGCTTCGCGTGTCGCCAAATCCAAATGGTTAGTGGGCTCATCCAGCAGCAACAGATTAGGGCGCTGCCACACCAACATGCACAAGACAAGCCGTGCTTTTTCACCACCGCTCATGCTGCCTACACTTTGCTTGACCATGTCACCACTGAAATTGAATTGGCCTAGAAAACTGCGTAAATCCTGTTCACGCGTTGCCTGACCTGACAACAAACTTTGCTGAGTCAAGCGCTTAGCCAACGCAATCATGTGGTCTAAAGGGTTGTCAGCCGGTTGCAGCACATCGAGTTCCTGCTGAGCAAAATAACCTATGTTCAATCCCTTGCCTTCAGTGATTTCACCGGCCACGGCTCGCAGGCTGCGCGCCACTGTTTTCACTACGGTCGACTTACCTTGTCCGTTCGCACCCAATATGCCTATGCGCTGACCGGCCAACACCGAGCGACTGATGTTGTTCACAATCACTGTCGGCGGTTCTTGTTCTCCGTCAGGCGAGGAATAGCCGAAGCTGACCGCTTGCATGGAGAGCATGGGGTTGGGCAAATGCGCAGGTGGTTTGAATTCGAACTGGAAATCTGCTTCGCTGAGCAAGGGCGCAATTTTTTCCATGCGCTCCAGTGCTTTCACTCGGCTTTGCGCCTGCTTGGCTTTGCTGGCCTTGGCCTTAAAGCGAGCAATGAATTTTTGCAAATGAGCGATCTTGTCCTGTTGCTTGGAAAACGCGTTTTGTTGCAGGTTCATTTGCTCGGCACGCATGTCCTCGAACTTGCTGTAGTTGCCGCCATAGCGCATCAGCTTGGCTGTATCGATATGCAAGGTGACGTTGGTCACTGCGTCCAGAAATTCTCTGTCGTGGCTGATGACCAGCAAAGTACCCTCAAAGCGCTTAAGCCAGCTTTCCAGCCATACCAGCGCGTCAAGGTCTAAGTGGTTGGTCGGTTCGTCCAGTAATAACAAATCAGAGGGGCTCATCAGCGCGCGCGCCAGTTGCAAGCGCATGCGCCAGCCGCCGGAAAAACTGTTGACGGGATTTTCTAACTCGGTTGTTTTAAAACCCAGGCCCAAAATCAGTGACTGGGCGCGCGACGGCGCATCGTGTTCACCTGCATCCGACAAAGCCATATAAGCATGCGCCATGCGTTCACCGTCGTCGGAGACTTCTGCGGCTGTGACTTCTTCACGCGCAGTCAGTAAGGCTGTATCGCCGTCGATCACAAACTCTGTGGCGCTTTGCGATGTTTCGGGCATCTCCTGTGCGACCTGGCCCATACGCCATTGTGTAGGTATGTAAAACTCACCAGAGTCTTCTTGCAAACTGCGGTTGAGCAAAGCGAACAGACTGGACTTACCGGCGCCGTTGCGTCCGACCAAACCGACTTTTTCGCCTGGATTCAAAGTCACTGAGGCCTGATCCAGCAGCAGTTTGGTGCCACGTCGCAGCGAAATATTCTTTAAGGTAATCATGAAAGCAATGCCTGTCTGGTGATCAACATCACTTGTTCATCGCCAGCGCTGGTGGACAAATACATGACATCAAGTGCCGGGAACGCGCGGTTGAAATGTTCGATTTCATGACCAATTTCTAAAAGCATCACGCCGTCATCTGTCATAAAAGCGGGGGCTTGTTCAAGCAAGCCACGGATAAAACCCATGCCGTCCGCACCGCCGTCAAGTGCGAGTGAGGGTTCAGCTAAAAATTCTTCGGGTAACACACCCATACTTTGCTCGTTCACATAAGGAGGATTGCAAACAATCAAGTCATATTTCCCTGTTGCTTGTTGCAGGCCATCCGATAACCGGGTTTCTATACGTTGTTGCAAACCATGCCTTTCAATGTTGATTTGAGCCACCGCCAAAGCGTCAGCAGAAATATCTAATGCGTCTGTATGCAGTTGCGGATAAGCCAGCGCCAGCAATACCGCCAGACTGCCGCCGCCGGTACACAGGTCGAGCGCGCGGACGCTGTCGGGATGCAACCAAGGGTCCATGCTGCCTTGTGCAATCACTTCAGCAATCAAACTGCGCGGAATCAAACAGCGTTCATCGACTTGAAAGGAAACGCCTTGCAGCCAGGCTTCGCCAGTTAAATAGGCCAGGGGCTGGCGTGTGTCAATTCGTTTGTGCAACAAATCCTGCACTGTTTGTATATCGCTGTCAGCCAAAGCAGTATTCAGTGTGGACGTGTCAATGTCTAAAGGCAGTTTCAAGGCCCACAAAACCAACCAGGCGGCTTCGTCGTCTGCGCTCAGCGTGCCTTGACCGAAGGCCACCCGGGCTTGCGTCAGTTCAGCGCTGCAAAAATCTATCAATTCAACAGGCGTCATGCACTTGCCGCGCTGTGTGAAAGAAGTTGTAGACGCTGCAAAATACCTAGGTAAATATTTTTCAGGCAATCAATGTCGCTCAAACGCACAAACTCATTGATCTGGTGAATGCTGTCGTTAGGCGGGCCGAATTCAATCACCTGCGGACAGATTTGTGCAATGAAGCGTGCGTCGCTGGTGCCACCGGTCGTGGAGAGTTCTGTTTTTACGCCGGTGATTTCCAAAATGGACTGTTGCACGACTTCCAGCAAATCGCCAGGCGTGGTGATGAAAGGCAAGCCGCCCAAGGTCCACTTCAGCGCATAGTCCAAATCGTGTTTTTTCAAAATACTTTCAAGCCTTTGCTTCAAACCATCGGCGGTAGATTCGGTGCTGAAGCGAAAATTGAAATCGACCACCACTTCGCCGGGAATCACGTTGTTGGCACCGGTACCGGCGTGTATGTTGCTCACTTGCCAGCCTGTGGGTTGGAAATAGGCATTGCCTTTGTCCCATTCCACAGCGGTCAAATCAACCAATGCAGGTGCCAACAAATGTATGGGGTTGCGCGCGAGTTGCGGATAAGCGATATGGCCTTGCAAACCCTTGACGCTAAGTTTGCCGCTCAAGGTGCCACGTCTGCCGTTTTTCACCATGTCGCCAATCTGATGAACAGAGGTCGGCTCACCCACGATGCACCAATGCAAAGTTTCACCACGCGCTTTTAATGCTTCCACCACTTTGACGGTGCCGTCTAGTGCAGGCCCTTCTTCATCGCTGGTCAGCAAAAAGGCCAGAGAAAAATCTGCATCTATCTGTGATTGTGTGAACTCCTGCGCAGCCACCACCATGGCGGCCAGCGATGTTTTCATGTCGCTGGCACCTCGGCCGAACAACTTGCCGTCGCGGTGCGTCGGGGTGAACGGGTCGCTGTCCCATTTGTTTAAAGGGCCGGTCGGCACCACATCGGTGTGGCCGGCAAACACCAATGTTTTTGCATTCGGCTGATTGCTTCGCTTGATGGCCCACAAATTACTGACACGCGCATTCTCAGGACCATGATCCATGCGTTCGCACGCAAAGCCTATCGCAGTCAAGCGAGAGGCAATCAGCGTCAGGCATTGCGCGTCCTCGGGGGTGACCGAGGGTTGTGCAATCAGTTGTTCGGCCAGGTCCAGTGTCAGCGACATCGTCAGTCGCGCAGCAAGTCGTTGAGGCTGGTTTTAGCGCGTGTTTGCGCGTCCACGCGTTTAACGATGACAGCGCAATACAAACTGTATTTGCCATCGGCGCTGGGCAGATTGCCCGACACCACGACCGAGCCTGCTGGCACGCGTCCGTAAGTGACTTCACCGGTGGCACGGTCATAAATTTTGGTGCTTTGGCCGATGTACACGCCCATGGAGATCACCGAGTTTTCTTCGATGATCACGCCTTCCACAACTTCAGAACGCGCGCCGATGAAACAGTTGTCTTCAATGATGGTGGGGTTGGCTTGCACGGGTTCCAACACACCGCCTATGCCGACGCCGCCGGACAAGTGCACGTTCTTACCGATTTGCGCGCAGGAGCCGACCGTGGCCCAGGTGTCGACCATGGTGTTTTCGTCCACATAAGCGCCGATATTCACATAGCTTGGCATCAGAATCGCGCCCTTGGCGATATAGCTGCCGCGACGCGCAACTGCAGGCGGCACCACACGCACGCCACTGGCTTTCATTTGCGCTTCGTCCATGTTGGAAAACTTGGTTTGTACTTTGTCGTAAAAACCGAGGTCACCGGCTTTGACTGCGCTGTTGTCTTTCAAACGGAATGACAGCAGAACCGCTTTCTTCAGCCACTGATGGGTTGTCCATTTGCCGACGGATTCACGTGTCGCCACGCGCAACCGACCGGCGTTGAGTTCGGCGATCACGTGTTCGACGGCATCGACCAGTTCTTTGGGCGCGGAAGAGGGGCTGTATTGGGTACGGTTTTCCCAAGCAGTATCGATGATGGATTGCAGTTGTTGGCTCATGGTGATGATGGATAGTAGGTTTGAACAAATTGAACGATACGGCGCGCCGCTTCAAGGCACTCTTCGGGTTGTGCGACCAGGGCCATGCGAATACGGCCTTGACCGGGGTTGATGCCGTCGACCTCGCGGGCCAGATAACGACCGGGCAACACAGTGACATTGTATTGAGCCAGCAATCCCTTTGCGAAAGCCTCGTCATCGCCGCCCGGAACACCGGCCCACAAATAAAAACCTGCATCCGGCAAAGCCACATCAAGAACCTGCGCAAGCAGGGGTGTGACCTGCTCGAATTTTTGTTTGTATAAGGCGCGATTGGCCACCACATGTGCTTCATCGTTCCATGCGGCAATGCTGGCTTGTTGCACCATGCCGCCCATGGCGCTGCCGTGGTAGGTGCGGTAAAGCAAAAAAGGCGCAATCAATGATGCATCCCCGGCCACAAAGCCGCTGCGCAAGCCGGGCACGTTGCTGCGTTTGGACAAACTGGTGAAGCAAACCAGGCGTTTGAAATCATGCCGGCCGGATAAGGCCGCAGCCTGCAAGCCGCCCAGCGGCGGCGTGTCACCAAAGTAAATTTCGCTGTAACACTCGTCCGAGGCAATCACAAAGCCGTATTTGTCGCTGAGTGCAAAAAGTTTTTGCCATTCGGCCAGCGGCATCACCGCACCGGTGGGGTTGCCGGGTGAGCAGACAAACAACAGGCGCGTGTGATGCCACACGTCTTGCGGCACGCTGTCCCAGTCAATCGCAAAGTTTTTAGATGCCACGCTCGGCGCATAGTGGATACGCGCTCGAGCCAGCAAGGCTGCGCCCTCGTAAATTTGGTAAAAAGGATTGGGCGAGACCACCACGCTCTCAGGGCGGCCATCAAGCACCGTTTGGGCGAAGGCAAACAAAGCTTCGCGCGATCCGTTCACCGGCAACACCTGGGTGGCCGGGTCAATGCTGAGCGCATAACGTCTTTTCACCCAGTCAGCACAGGCTTGGCGAAAGGCCGGTGAACCGGCAGTGGCAGGATAAGCTGCTAATTCGCCTGAATGGGCTTGTAAAGCCTGCAAAATCAGAGAAGGAGTGGCGTGTCTGGGCTCGCCAATGCCCAGGCTGACGGGTGCCCAATCTGTACTAGGCTTCACGTCTGAAAACAAATGACGTAATCGTTCGAACGGATAGGGGTGAAGAAGGGATAGAAGGGGGTTCATGACTGATATTATCGGTGTCATGTACAGCCACCTTGATCCCGATCGGGCGAAAGATTTCGCCATGGACAACGAACAGATGTTGAATCTGGCGCAAACTTTCGTGTCCAGTCTCGAAAACGACCTGCAATCTGTGCAACAGGCGCTCGCCGCCGAGGACATGGCTGCATTGCATCGTTTGCTGCATACGCTCAAAGGTTATGTCACTTTTTTATGCAAGGACGCGCTGGGACAGCAGTTGATTGCGCTTGAAGCGGGCAGCCGGAACTCCGATTTCGCGCAACTCAAACCCCGGGTCGATGCCATGCTGCCCGTATTGAACGGCTTGTACAGTGAAGTCCTGCACTGGAAAACCACGGTTTTGCAGCATCCGTCCTGATTACTCCGTATCTCATTAATCAATCGACTGTATTACCTTTAGAAAAGGCTGAAAGTGCGTCTTAATTCCATCAAGTTGTCAGGCTTTAAGTCGTTTGCAGATGCCACCAATTTTTTATTGCCGGGACAACTTGTCGGTGTGGTCGGCCCCAACGGCTGCGGTAAATCCAACATCATCGATGCCGTGCGTTGGGTGCTGGGCGAAAGCCGGGCCAGCGAATTGCGCGGCGAGTCCATGCAGGACGTCATCTTCAACGGCACCAATACCCGCAAACCGGCCAGCCGCGCCAGTGTCGAGCTGGTGTTTGACAACCAGACCCACCGCGCCGGCGGACAATGGAATCAGTTTGAGGAAATCGCTGTCAAACGGGTGCTGACACGCGACGGTACCAGCAGTTACTACATCAACAACCAACCAGTGCGTCGCCGCGACGTGCAAGACGTTTTTCTGGGTACCGGTTTGGGCCCGCGTGCCTACGCCATCATCGGCCAAGGCACCATCAGCCGCATTATCGAATCCAAGCCGGAAGAATTGCGCTTGTTTCTGGAGGAGGCAGCCGGTGTATCCAAATACAAGGAACGCCGCCGCGAAACCGAAAATCGCTTGAGCGACACCCGTGAAAACTTGACCCGCGTAGAAGACATACTGCGTGAATTGAATGCCAATTTGGAGAAACTCGAACGCCAGGCCGAAGTGGCGCAACGCTTTAACCATTTGCAACAGCTAGCCAGACTCAAACAGCAGCAACAGTGGTTTTTAAAACGCGAACAAGCCCAAGCAGAGCAGACTAACCTCAAGCAGCAAGCCGATCTGGCCACCAACGCACTGGAATCCAAAAACGCCGAACTCAGCCAGATACAAGCCGCAGTCGAAACCATCAGACAAACGCATTACGAATCCGGCGAGCAGGTTAACCAGGCCCAGGGTCAGCTCTACCAGGCCAGTGCTGAAGTCGGTCGGCTTGAGGCTGAAATTCGCTTTGTAGTCGAAGGCCGACAACGCGCGCAGGAACGTGTGCAACAGATTCAACAGCAAACCCTGAGCTGGACACAACAAGCTGAGCAAGCACTTGAAGAAATCGCAAGCTTGGAAGACAAGGGCACGGTATTGCATGCGCGGGTGACTGAATTGCAAACCGATTTAGAAGATCGCCAGGAGCGTTTACCTGCTCTGGAGCAAGCCTGGACAGACGCTAGAAAACAGGTTCAGCAGCAACAAGAATCGGTCAACCAGATACAGCAGCAAATGAAAGTGCTGGCGGCTGAACAACGCGGTTTGCAAGAGCAGTCGCGCCAGCTGGAGCAGCGACTCGAGCGTTTGCAAACTGACCGTAACGCGCTGGCGGCGCCCGATGAAGCTCAACTGGCACAACTGCAACAGCAGCTCATTCTTGCTCAGACTTTGTCAGAACAAACGCAGGCCCAACTCGACGAGCTCGAGTCCATGGTCGAGGAGATAGAAGCCAACCGCCGTCAAGCCCAGGAGGTCTCAAACCGCGAGTCCGCCAAGCTGGTCGAACTCCAGGCGCGTCAGCAAGCCTTAAAGGCTTTGCAGGAAAAGCTGCGTAGCGACGAACGATTGACGCCTTGGCTGAGCAAGCACGGTTTGCAATCACTGCAGCCTTTGTGGAGCAAAGTGCATGTCACGCCCGGTTGGGAGCAGGCGCTTGAATCCGCATTGCGCGAACGTCTTGCAGCGCTTGAAGTTTCCCGGCTAGATACTGTGAAAGCTTTCGGCGCTGATGCACCTGCAGCCAAATTGAGTTTTTATTCACCGACGGCAGCCGCCGCGGCCCAAAGTACCGGTGGCTTGTCGCGCTTGTTCGATCAATTGAAATTGAACGATGCCGCATTGAACGGTTTGTTCGCCGACTGGCTGACCGGCTGCTTCACGGCCAACAGCCTGGATGAAGCGCTGGCCTGCCGGGCTCAATTACAAGCCGGTCAACAGGTGTTCACACCGCAAGGTCATGCGGTCGGTTTGCACAGCGTAAGTTTTTACGCGCAGGACAGCGAGCAATCCGGTTTGCTGGCGCGCGCCCAGGAAATTGAAAACCTGGACAAACAAATCCGTGCCCAGTCGCTGATGGCAGAAGAAGCACGCTTGCAATTGTCACGCGCCGAATCCGCGGCGGCCCAATCGGCGCAGCAACGCACCCAAAAACGTGTCGAAGCCACTCAAACACAGTCTCAGGCCCACAGTTTGAATATGGAGTTTTTGCGCGTGCAACAACTGGCCGAGCAAGTCCGCACCCGCCAAGGCGAGTTGGCCGGTGAAGCCGATCAATTGAAAGCGCAGTTCGAGCAGTTACAGCAGCGCGCACAAGCGGACGAAGCCGGTTTCGAAACCTTGGACATGCAATTGGCGCAGTCGCAGGAGCGCCAAGTTATGTTGGAAGAAAAAGCTGAACTTGCAGAGCAGCAATCCAACCAGTCACGCGAAGCCTTGCGCCAGATCGAGCGCCAAAGTCAGGAAACCGATTTTGAGTTGCGCAGCCTGAATGCCAAGGCGGCTGAATTGCAACGCACCCGGGACACAGCGGCTCAGCAAATCCAGCAACTCTCGGCAGAACACACGCGCCAGCAAGCTGAACTCGAAACCTTGTCCGACACCGCAGCACAGGCCGGTTTGCAAGATGCATTGGCATTGAAAGTCGAGCGGGAAAACCTGCTTACCGGCAAGCGCTCTGAGTACGACGGTTTGACACAGCAATTACGCACCAGCAATGAAGAACGCTTGAAAATCGAACGCGAACTCGATCCCATGCGCCAACGCATTATTGACACACAGTTAAAGGAACAGGCTGCGCGTCTAGGCTTCGAGCAGTACGACCGTTTCTTGCAGGAAGCGCAAGCCGATGTGGCCGCCGTTGAGGCTTGCATTCAGGCGGATCAAGTGAAATTGCACGGACTTCAAACCGAAGTAGACCAGTTACAGCGCGAGATTCAATCGCTGGGCGCAGTCAATCTCGCCGCGCTTGATGAACTAGGTGTCGCTAGCGAGCGCAAACATTTCCTGGATGCGCAATCTGCCGACTTGAACGAAGCCATCAACACGCTGGAAGATGCGATTCGCAAAATCGATATTGAAACCCGAGCGCTGCTGGGTCAAACTTTTGAAACGGTCAACCACCATTTTGGCTTGATGTTCCCCGAGTTGTTCGGCGGCGGCACCGCCAAACTGGTGATGACGGGCGATGAAATTCTGGACTCTGGCGTGCAAGTGATGGCGCAACCCCCGGGCAAGAAAAACCAAACTATTTATTTGTTGTCCGGTGGTGAAAAAGCCTTGACCGCCATCGCGCTGGTGTTTGCCATTTTCCAACTGAACCCGGCGCCGTTTTGTCTGCTTGACGAGGTCGACGCGCCGCTGGATGATGCCAACACCGAGCGTTACAGAAAATTGGTGTCCAGCATGTCTAAAGAAACCCAGTTCCTTTTTATTTCGCACAACAAGATCGCCATGGAAATGGCCGAACAACTTATCGGAGTCACCATGCAGGAGCAAGGCGTGTCACGTATCGTGGCTGTTGACATGGAGGCCGCAGTCTCCATGGTTGAATCTTCATGAAGGCTTGCTCATGAGCAATTTGCAACTGTGGCTGGCGATTGCCGGTGGCCTGGTGCTGGTGATAGTGGTGGCGCACAGCACCTGGACCTCGCGCCAAAGTCAGCCCAAACAGGCTGAATCGCTGGTGACTGCCGATGAATTGCAGGCGCTGGAGGTGGTTTCCGGCCTGGATGGCGACAGGCGTGAACCATCCATGGATACCGATCTTCATCACGACGTGCTGGTGCGTAATGTGTCCTCGCAGTTGGATGCATTGATCGATGTGATTGCCACCATGGAACTGGATACACCCTTTTCCGGCGAAGCCGCGCTGGCCGCTTTGCCGCCGATACGCAGGGTTGGCAACAAACTCTTTGTCGTCGAAGGGTTGAATGCAGACAACGGCAATTGGGAAATCTTGCAAGCCCAGCGTTTTTACAGCGGTTTTCAAGCTGGTATTCAGGTGGCTAACCGCCAAGGTCCGTTGAATGAAATCGAGTTCTCCGAGTTTGTTGTCAAAGCCCAGGCGTTTGCCGAAGTCTTTTCAGCCACGCCTGAATTTCCCGATATGCATGAAGCGCTGGCCCATGCGCGTGAACTCGATCAGTTTGCCGGTGCCCACGACGCACAACTCAGCTTCACCTTGCAGGCGCGTAAATCAGCATGGAGTCCGGGTTATGTGCAACAGCAGGCAGCTCGCCAGGGTTTTGTTCCCGGCGTCATCCCCGGTCGCATGGTGGTACCTGCATCACACACTGGTTTGCCGCCGGTACTGGTTTTACATTTTGATGCGCGTGCCGCTATGGCCGAAGACCCTAATCAGGCTGCATTGCGCAGCATCAGCCTGACATTGGACGTGCCACAGGTGTCTCAATCAGAGCAGGCCTTTGCCCGCATGTGCGAAGCCGCACAGTCTTTGGCCGATGCCATGGACGGCATGGTCACTGACGATAACGGTCAATCTTTATCCGAGCAGGCAATTCACATGATTGACCAGGATTTGCGCAAACTCTACGATGAGCTTGCCGCTCGCGATCTGACCGCAGGCTCGCTGCAAGCGCGTCGTCTTTTCAGCTGATCAAAGACATGCGCGATAGGCTGGCCCGTCTGAGGCAACAACTGCAATCGGCAGGCCACCATTACTACGTGCTTGATGATCCGCTGATGCCGGATGCCGAGTACGACCGGCTGTTTCGCGAATTGCAGGCATTGGAAGCTGAGCACCCCGAATTCATCACACCGGATTCACCTACGCAACGGGTAGGCGGCGCACCCGTGGCTTCATTCATGCAGGTATCGCACAAGGTACCGATGCTCAGCATTCACACCGAGACCGACATCAGCAAAGAGGGTGCGTTTCAGTTTGATGCACGGGTTCGCAAACAACTGGAACTCAGTCCTTTGCATCCTCCGGTTGAATACGTGGCAGAGTTGAAGTTTGACGGGCTTGCCATCAGCCTGATCTACCGCCAACATGTGCTGGTTCAAGCCAGCACGCGAGGAGATGGCGAAACCGGCGAGGATGTGACGCACAACATACGCACCATTGGTCAAATACCTTTACGCCTGAGTCAGGATGCACCGGCTGATTTAGAGGTGCGCGGCGAGGTGTATATGCGACGTGACGATTTTGAAAACCTCAATCAACGGCAACGCAATCGCATTGCAGAAGGTATTAAAAACGAAAAAACGTTTGTTAATCCGCGCAATGCAGCAGCGGGTGCAGTCAGGCAACTGGATCCGAAAATTGCAGCCCAGCGACCGTTGAGTTTTTTCGCTTATGCCTTGCATTTTCACGCGGACGATGAAACCTCGCTCAGCCCAGTAGACGCCACACTGAATGGTTTGAAAACCTATGTCAGTCACCAGCAGGTTTTGCAAAAGCTCAAAGCCTGGGGGTTCCCAGTGTCGGCACACACCCGGCTTGTCAACGGCGCCCAAGGTTTGGTCGCCTTTCATCAAGACATTGCTGCCATGCGCGACAGCTTGCCGTTTGACATCGATGGTGTGGTCTACAAGGTGAACGACATCAGCTTGCAAGCGCGCATGGGCATGGTCAGCCGCGAGCCGCGCTGGGCGGTGGCGCACAAATACCCGGCGCAAGAAGAGCTCACCACCGTACTGGCGATTGAGGTGCAAGTCGGTCGCACCGGCAAACTCACGCCTG
>Ga0209442_1000106_pt1 | contig 47933 bp, 56 predicted proteins | sample LauGreSBDMM110DD_2_FD_187565 | JGI IMG/M metagenome (GOLD analysis project Ga0209442, IMG submission 187565) | Freshwater lake microbial communities from Lake Michigan, USA - Sp13.BD.MM110.DD (SPAdes) (version 2) | ecosystem: Environmental > Aquatic > Freshwater > Lake | place: Lake Michigan...
ACTATGTAGACTTTATTTTTAAGCGTGATAACCAAGGCTTTAAGATTTTGCACTCAGCATTTAAAGATGCTTTGGTACGCAAAGTTGGAATTATTAAGTATTGGTGGGATGAGTCTGTAGAAGTTAAAGCAGAGTCTTTCTCTATGCTTGATGAACAGACAATGATGTTCCTGACTCAAGACCCAGACATTGAGATTTCTGCGGTGCGTGAGTATCCAGTACCTGGCACTCAACCAATGAATGATGCCCAAGGCATTATGACTCCACCTCCCATGATGTACGATGTGGAGATCAAGCGAAGAATTAAATCTGGCAAAGTAAAGATTGAGGCATTGCCACCTGAAGAGTTCCTGATTGACCGCAGAGCAAAGTCTATTGATGAGGCTACTTTTGTAGGCCACAGGACTATGAAGACTGTTTCCGATCTAGTCGCAATGGGTTATGACTACGATGAGATGGTTGAAGTTGCAGGTAATGGTAATGACTTTGACAACAATCAAGAATATCAAGCCCGTAATCCATTTGCCGTTATCAGTACTGCAAACAATGGTGATCCATCAAGCAAGAGTGTTCTCTACATTGAAGGCTACTTAAAGGTAGACTTTGATGGCGATGGCATTGCTGAGATGCGTAGGATTTGCACAGTTGGTACTGGCAACAAGGTTCTCCGCAATGAGATTGTTGATGACCGCCAGTTTGCTGACTTCTGTCCAGATCCAGAACCCCATACCTTTTTTGGTATGTGTCCTGCTGATGTGGTCATGGACATCCAACGTATTAAATCCAATGTCCAACGTGGCATCTTAGATTCTTTGGCTCAGTCCATTCACCCACGCACAGCCATCGTAGAGGGACAAGCCAACATGGAAGACGTGCTTAATACAGAAGTTGGTGCTGTAATTCGCATGAGAGCGCCAGGTATGGTTCAGCCTTTCACCACTCCTTTTGTTGGTCAAGCCGCATTCCCAATGCTTGACTACTTGGATGACATTAAACAGACCCGTACAGGTATTTCTAAGGCCGCAGCAGGGTTAGATGCAGACGCATTACAAAGCACTACCAAGGCCGCAGTATCTGCAACTGTTAATGCTGCCCATCAGCATATTGAGATGATTGCCCGTATATTTGCTGAAACTGGTTTGCGTAAACTATTTACTGGCATATTAAAACTTGTTATTGAGAATCAAGATAAAGAGAGAATGGTTCGTTTGCGTAATACATTCGTACCTATTGACCCCCGTTCTTGGGATGCCAAGATGGATGTAATAGTTAATGTAGGCGTTGGTGATGGAACTCTTGAAGACAGAATTAATATTCTGAATCAAGTAGCAATGCGTCAGGAAATGCTGATTAAAGAAACTGGAGTTAATAATCCTGTTGTTTCTTTACCACAGTATACAAATACGCTAACTAAAATGTTGCAGTTGGCGGGTATTAAAGATTCTCAGAATTACTTTAATCAATTACCCGTTGACTTCCAGTTGCCAGAGCCACCCCCACCGAAGCCTACGCCAGAGGAGATGTTGGCTCAAGTACAGGTTCAGTCTATTCAGGCGGATATTCAAAAGAAAGCCGCTGAACTGCAATTAGATCGTGAAAAAATGATTATGTCTGATGATCGTGAAAGAGATCGTGTTGAACAAGATGGTATTTTGCGTAGATATGAGCTAGAATTGAAATATGGTGTACAAATTCAAAGTGCGGAGATTAATGCCGCAATGAATACAGACCGAGAATTAATCCGTCAACAGGCTGCAATGAATCAGACGCAAGTCCCTCAACAGCCCCAACCAATGATGTAAATGGACGATCTAGAAATTAACCTCGCAAGAGGAGACAGAGCAAAGTTACTTCTTGAGGATGAACTCCTCAATGAGATGCTTAAACGAATTGAAGATGACTGTTATCGTGAGATTCGTTCTTCCAAACTAATGGAAGGACCAGTTAGAGAGCAAGCTTACTTGCTTCTGACAACAGTTGATATTCTGAGAGCAAAACTACGCTCTGTTATGGATACAGGCAAGATGGCAGAAGTTGCCCTTGTACGTAGACGGGGAAGACCCCCGAACAAATGATTGTTAAACTAAGAGGTAAATATGTCCGATAACGCAAACGCAGTCGGTTCGATTACAGTAAACCAAGCAGCGCAAAGCTTTGCTTCCATGCTAGACAGCCAAGAGGGTGTTGACACTGGTGCAGAGGCGCAACCAGAGGAGGAGCAATCCGAATCTGAGTCTGAGGAAGTGGAATCTGCGGAGACGCAAGATGAAACAGAGGAATCTTCCGAGGAAGTAGAAGGCGAAGAAGAGGAAGCTGAAGAAGAAGCTCCAAGGGATGAGAAGTTTGTTGTCAAAGTTGATGGCAAAGAAATCGAAGTCCCGAAGGATGAACTGATCCGAGGCTACCAACGTGAAGCTGACTACACACGGAAAACGCAGAAACTGGCAGAAGAGCGCAAATTAGTCGAGTCTGAGTTTCAGCAAGTACGTGGAGAGCGTGAACAATACTCTCAGATATTAGGACAATTACAGCAGAAATTGCAGGAGTTTGAGCCTCCAGAGCCTGATTGGAACCGATTGGAAGTTGAAGACCCAACTGAATATGCCCGTCAATGGACATCACATCAGCGTAGGCAACAACAGAAATATGCGGTTCAAGCAGAGCAACAAAGGCTTAACCAAGTGCAACAAGTTGAACAACAGAAGCATTTGCAACAAGTAATGGCGCAAGAAATTGCAAGTTTGAAAGAGAAAATTCCAGAGTGGAGTTCTCCAGAGACAGCCAAAACAGAAGGTAAAGCTTTATTGGAATATGGCCAGAATTTAGGGTTTTCTGAGCAAGAGTTGAGTACGATTACAGATTCACGGGCATTGCTTGCGCTTCACAAAGCGTGGAAGTATGACCAGATGATGAGTAAGCGTCCTGAGTTCCAAGCTAAGATTAAGAAGGCTCCTAAGATGGTCACTCCTGGTTCAGCAGGTAGCGTGAGTTCTAAGTCTAGTGATATAAATAACGCAAAAAAGCGTCTTGCACAAACTGGAAGCGTCAGAGATGCCGCATCCCTTTTCGAGAAATTTATTTAAGGAATTATCATGGCTGCTATTACAAACACGTACACCCGATTTGACGCTAAAGGCGTTCGGGAAGATCTTTCAAACGTCATTTATCAGATCTCTCCAGAAGAGACTCCATTCATGAGCAATGTTGGTCGTGAGAACGTCACCAACACTTTCTTTGAGTGGCAAACTGATGATTTGGCTGCTGCTATCACAACTAATGCTCAGATCGAGGGTGATGACATCACTTCTTTCACAGCAGCAACTGCTACAGTTCGTTTGGGTAACTACACTCAGATCAGCCGTAAAGACGTGATTATCTCTGGCACTTTAGAGTCAGTTGATAAGGCAGGTCGTCGCTCAGAATTGAGCTACCAAATGGCTAAAAAATCTGCGGAAATTAAGCGAGACATGGAGGCCACAATGTTGGCTAACCAAGCCGCTACTGCTGGTTCTACATCTGCCGCCCGTAAAACAGGTGCATTGCTGGCCTTCTTGAAGACCAATACTAACGAAGGTACTGGTGGTTCTGATCCTTCATACACTACCATTCCTGATGCGGCTCGTACAGATTCCACAGCAGGTAACTTGCGTTCATTCAGCGAGACATTGCTGAAGGATGTAATCCAGAAGGTTTGGACAGAAGGTGGTTCACCATCTATCGTTATGGCTGGTCCTGTTAACAAGCAGAACTTGTCTAAGATGGCTGGTATTGCTGGTCAGCGTTTCAATGTGACAGGTCCTAAGCCTTCTACAATTATTGGCGCTGCAGATATTTATGTCTCCGATTTCGGAAACGTGAGTATTGTTGCCAACAGGTTCCAACGTGATCGTGATGTTTTCGTGCTTGATCCTGAGTACGCAAGCGTTGCTTATCTGCGTCCTTTCCAGACAGTTGAACTGGCTAAGACAGGTGATGCCGAGAAGCGTATGCTCTTGTGCGAGTGGGGCTTGAAAATCAAGAACGAGAAGGCTCATGGAGCAGTCTACGACTTGAACACTACAATTCAGAGCTAATCTGAGTAACCAAGGGTGGGCTAATAACCCACCCTTTTTTTATGACTACAAAAATCTTTGACATAAACTCAGAAATGGGGACCAAAAAGCTTTGGCATTACGATGCTGACAAAGATGAGGCAACCATTCAGACAATCATTGATGCTACCGAAGTGGTAGAAGCAAACAAAGAACGATTTAATTCGTTTGATGAGAAGGCCAATTGGAAGGGTGATTTGCACCATGTTGCATCTATCCCAATGGCTTTGTATTATCAAATGAAAGCAGAAGGTAAGCTTGATGACCAAGCCTACATGAAGCGTTGGTTGAATGACCCTGATAATCGTGCATTTCGCACAAGACCTGGAGAAGTTTAATGGATAGTAAGACCATTGGGATATTAGTCCCAACACGGGACTTTGTTAATTCTGGATTTGCTTTTGATTTAGCTAAGCTAGTAGGATTTACTGTAGGTACAACAAATCACAAAGTAGTGATCTACACTAGTTCTGGAACTTTACTGTCAGCACAACGTCAGGATTTGGCTAGGGATGCGGTGGCAGCAGAATGTACGCATACCCTATGGCTAGATAGCGATATGCGCTTCCCAAAGGATTCTATTATCCGATTACTGGCACATGATACTGGTATTGTCTGTGGAAACTATGCCAAGCGTAGATTCCCAACTGAACCGATTGCGGTGAAAAAAAATACCCCAGACATGGATGCAACTTTTATCAATCGGGTATATACTGAGGACGATTCAACAGGACTTGTTGAAGTAGACTACTGCGGAATGGGCGTAATGCTTGTTAAATCCGAAGTCTACAAATCTATGGAATATCCTTGGTTCGCTATCCCTTGGGTTCCCGCTGCGGAAGACTATATTGGTGAAGATGTATGGTTTTGCCGTAGAGCCGCCCAAAATGGGCATAAAACTTATATTGACCAAGATCTCTCAAAACAGATCTTTCATATTGGTACATTTGAGTACAAACATGAGCATACACTAGCGTGTAGGGATGTAGAAAATGGCACTTGATACCTTTAGCGGTTTAAAGACAACGATAGCGGATTATCTTAACCGGGATGATCTGACTTCTGCTATTCCAGGCTTTATTACATTGGCTGAAGCAAAGTTCAATCGTAAGTTGCGTGTAAGACAGATGGTTAAAAGGGCTACGGCTACTTTGGATACTCAGTATTTTGCCTTCCCATCTGACTTCTTACAGGCCAAAGAATTCCAACTGAATACAAATCCAATTACTTACCTACAGTATGTAACGCAGAATCAAGGTGATTACGGGTCTGCAACTAATTATGTTGCTAATGGTAAGCCTCTGTTTTATACAATTATTGGTACTCAGATACAAGTCATTCCAACTCCTGATACTGGTTATACGGGTGAACTTACATATTATGGTAAGATTCCTGCGCTGAGTGATTCAAACACAAGCAACTGGCTTTTGGCCTATGCCCCAGACTTGTACTTATATGGTTCTTTAGTAGAAGCAACACCATATTTAAAAGATGATGAGCGTCTAGCCGTTTGGAGTACGTTATATACAAACTCCTTGGGCGACATTGAAATAGCAGATCAAAGGGCGTCTGTTGCTTCAACTCCGATTGTTCGTGCCCGATCTTTGGGGTGATATATGGCAGGTTCTTTTACAGATTATCTTGAAGACAAGATTCTAAAGCACGTATTCACTAATACTGCTTATACATCTCCTACAACTGTTTATGTTGGACTGTTTACTGTTGCACCTACTGATGTGGGTGGTGGTACAGAGGTATCTGGTAGCGGATACGCACGTAAGTCTGCCGCCTTTACAGTAAGTGGTACAGGCACTTTAGCAACTAATAGTTCAGCAATTGACTTTGATGCGGCTACTGGTACTTGGGGAACAATTGTTGCCATTGCTATATTTGACGCACTTACAACAGGCAATATGCTTGCTTTTGCTGACCTAACGACAAGTAAGTCTATTGCAAGTGGTGATGTGTTACGCATCCCTGCTGGCGATCTTGACATCACATTGAGTTAATCATGGCATTAGTTCTTGCTGATCGTGTCAAAGAGACCACGACTACGACAGGAACGGGTACTCTTACCCTTGCTGGCGCAGCTACTGGTTTTCAATCATTTTCAGTAGTTGGAAATGGCAATACTACATACTATGCCATATCTTCTGCTAGTGGATCTGAGTGGGAAGTTGGAATTGGCACATACACATCGTCTGGTACAACATTAGCTAGAACAACAATTCTTGGATCGTCAAATAGTGGATCTGCTGTAAATCTTTCAGCAGGAACTAAAGATGTGTTTGTAACATATCCATCAGTAGTAAGTTCTGCTAGTCCTGTAATGATGCAAAGTGATACTGTTACCGAAAATATGACAGTTTATGCTGGAACAAATGGTTTTTCTGTTGGTCCTGTTACTCTTGTTTCGGGTAAATCTGTAACAGTAACATCTGGTCAAAGGTGGGTAGTTATATGAGCACTATTTCAGCAGGAACAACTACAACTACGGCGCTGGTCAGCACTGCTGACACTACAGGCAATTTGGTACTTACACCCACATCTGGGTTGGTGACTGTTAACGCTACTGGCGCTTTGACTTTGCCTGCTGGGACAACGGCTCAACGACCCAGCTCCCCTACAGCTGGGATGACTCGTTGGAACACAACCAACACAAACCTTGAAGTCTACGACGGGACTATCTGGGAGGCTGTTACAGTAACTCCGGCTGATGCGTATTCCGTTTATTTGAATGGGTGGGGTGGCGGCGGTGGTGGTTTTGTCACTAATGGTGGCGGCGGTGGCGGTGCAGCGTATGGTGTTGCTTTACTTACCATTTCAACTGCTTACGCGGTAGTGGTGGGTGGAGGCGGGGCGTATAGAGCCAATGGCTCTAATGGAGGAACAACTGTTGCCGGTGGTGGAGGTCTTGCTGGGTCTGTTGGAGCTGGCGGTCAAGGCGGTGGTTATTCAGGAATTTTTTTGACATCTGCTACGCAAGCTAACGCATTGTTAATTGCCGGGGGAGGTTCTGGTTCTGGTTTTGGCGCTGCTGGCGGTGCTGGTGGCGGGACTACTGGAGTTGATGGTAGTGGATCAAACTTTGGAACTGGTGGATCACAAAGCGCAGGCGGTCTTGGTGGGAATTCTCAAGGGGGAGTTACTAATGGATCGGCACTGCAAGGTGGCACTCCAAGCACTTTTGGTGATGGCGGCGGTGGCGGTGGCGGTGGCGGTGGCTATTGGGGTGGAGGCGCAGGTTTTAACGGAGATAGTCCTGCGGGGAACTCTGGTGGCGGTGGTGGTTCTGGGTACTTCAAGTCTGGCACAGTAACAAGTGCGGCGTTAACTGCTGGCAGCGGATCAACACCGGGGGACTCAAGTAATGCTTTGCGTGGCTCTTATGGTAATGGTGGTTCTGGTACAGGTAATGGTACTCAGGGCGTTTTTATTATTAGCTATTTGGGCGCACAACGAGGTACTGGTGGTACTGTAACTTCTTCTGGTGGTTACACATACCACACGTTCACAACCGCTGGCACATATACTGCGTAAGGACATAAAATGGCTTGGTACGCAAAAGTAGAAAATAACATCGTTACTGATGTGTTGTATTTGGTAGATACCAAAGATAGTGATTGGTTGTATCGAGAATATGGCGGTACATGGTTGAAATGTACGGAAGATGGCTCAATACGCCAATGCTTCCCAGGTGTTGGTTATGTCTATGACAGCCAAACTGATGCGTTCATTCCACCAAAACCATTTGCATCTTGGTTGTATAACCAAACGACTAATCAATGGTATGCACCCGTTACATATCCAACTGATGGCAAGCGTTATTTGTGGGATGAAGCCACAGTATCTTGGGTTTTGGTTCAATAAAGATTGAGGCAGACATGGCACATTTTGCAGAAATTGGATTAAACAACACGGTGTTGCGCGTTATTGTTGTAAGCAATGACGATTGCAAAGATCAGCATGGCGCTGAGTCAGAAACAATTGGCGCTAAGTTTTGCCACGATTTGTTAGGCGGTGTGTGGTTACAAACCAGCTATAACGGTAATATGCGCAAGAATTACGCTGGGATTGGTTATACATACGATTCAACTCGTGATGCGTTTATTGCACCCAAGCCGTTTGCTTCATGGACTTTAGACGAAACTACTTGCCAGTGGAATGCACCTGTTGCATATCCAATTGATGATAAGAAATACACTTGGGATGAGGCTACAACTTCTTGGGTTGAAGTAACCTCATAAGGAAAAATAATGGCATCAACGATTAACGCCGATAGTGGATCAGTATCAGGAAGTGCTGGTTTAAAGACAGTCGCTGATTCGTCTGGCGTTCTTGCGCTTCAAACAAATGGTACAACTGCGGTCACGATTGGCACAGATCAGAATGTTGTATTTAATTCTACGGGTTCATTAACTCTCCCAGTTGGCACTACAGCCCAACGCCCAACTCCTGCAAATGGGATGACCCGCATAAATACTTCTCTTGGGGTTCTTGAGGTGTATTCAACTGTTAATAGTTCTTGGAATACTATTTCTACCTTTGTAAATGTCGCATCTTCAATTGAACTTTTGATTGTTGCTGGCGGTGGCGGTGGTGGTAGTTTGGTAAATGGTGGCCGAGGCGGGGGTGGCGGTGCTGGTGGTTTGCTTTACTACGGCGCTGAAACACCAAAAACTCCTAATGGCGCTGCTGTAGCTGTTACGGCTGGTGTTTCCTATACCATCACTATAGGCGCAGGAGGGATTGCATCTACTACTGGAACTATTGGTGATGGTGTTAACTCCGCAATGACGATAGGTGCAACTACATATACCGCAGTTGGCGGTGGTGGTGGTGCTTATTCTGACGGGCAAACAGGGCACACTGGTGGCTCTGGAGGTGGTGGCTGGTACAACGGTCTTGTTGCCAGTAGTGGTACAGCCGGACAAGGAACTGCTGGTGGTGGCGGTACTTATGATGCTAATTATGGCGGTGGTGGTGGTGGCGGTGCAGGTGTAGCTGGCGGTAATGGTACGTCCTCTAGAGGAGGAAGTGGTGGTAATGGACTTGCTTATGTAATTAGCGGATCTTCAACCACATATGCAGGCGGCGGCTCTGGAGATTTGTGGGCTGGTACTGGCGTTACAAATGGAGGTGTACCGGGCACAGGCGGTGGCGGTACAGGTCAAAATATTTCGGGTGGTACAAACGGTGCAGCAAACACAGGTGGTGGTGGCGGAGCCGGATCGGGCCTTGGTGGTTCTGGAGTGGTTATTCTTCGTTATCCAGATACCTTTGCGGCGGCAACATCTACAACGGGTAGCCCAACCATTACTGTTGCTGGTGGTTACAGAGTTTATAGATTCACCGCCTCTGGTTCAATCACTTTCTAAAATAGCATGACTTCAACAGTTAATTCTGACAACGGAGCAGTTTCAGGTGTTCCAGGTGTAAAGAAGGATGGGGATTCGTCTGGCGTTCTTGCGCTTCAAACAAATGGCTCTTCAGCAATAACTGTAAGTACATCTCAAAATGCCACATTGAATTCCACTGGTGCAGTAACTCTTCCTATTGGTACAACGGCACAGCGGCCAGCAACCCCTGCTAATGGAATGACGCGCATTAACACGACTACAAATACTTTTGAGGTTTATTCAACAATCAACAGTAGTTGGAATACAGTTAGTACATTCACAAATGCCACTCCAACGGTGGAATATTTAGTTGTTGCTGGTGGCGGTGGAGGCTGTCAAGGGCGAAGTAGCGGTCAAGGCGGTGGCGGTGGTGGCGCTGGTGGGTATAGAACCGCATCTGGATTTGCTGTAACGGCTGGTTCGTCCATTACAGTTACTGTTGGCGCTGGAGGTACGGGGGGTGTTTATCCAAGCACCAATCCAACAAGCGGGTCAGATTCAGTTTTTTCATCTATCACGTCAACTGGCGGCGGTTCTGGTGGAGGCGCTTTTGCTTCCCCCCCTGTTGCTAATGGTGGCTCTGGCGGCGGTGCGGGTCAATATGGTGCGGCTGGTACGGGTATTTCTGGGCAAGGGAATAACGGTGGTACTGCGCCTGACGACGGTGCTGGCGGTGGTGGTGGAGCCGGGGCAGTTGGTGCAAATGGTGTAGGTCGTGTCGGTGGTAATGGTGGCGTAGGATCAGCTTCATCAATTACAGGAACTTCTGTTTTCCGTGCTGGTGGCGGAGGTGGTGGTGGAAATACTTCAGCGGCTGGCGGTAATGGTGGCGGCGGTATTGGTGGAGATTACGATGACAATATAGCGGCTACTGCTGGCACGGCGAATATGGGTGGCGGTGGTGGTGGTGGCGTTTATTTATTTTCACCATCCAGAGAAGGTAAAGCTGGCGGTTCTGGTATCGTCATAATTCGCTATGCAGATACGTACGGCGCGGCTACATCCACTACCGGATCTCCAACCATTACCGTTGCTGGGGGTTATCGCGTGTATACATGGACATCTTCTGGCACAATTACTTTTTAAAATATCATGCAAAATCAAACAATACTTACTGATGAACAACTAGAACAACTAGTTGAAAAAGTCACAGAAAAAGTAATAGAAAATGTTTATATTTCTATTGGGAAAAGTATTGTTAAAAAGTTTTTCTGGATAGTAGGTTTAGGAACAGTTGCTCTTTTTGCATGGTTATCAGGTAATGGACACTTGAAATAATGTTTGGAATAAGTGCTTTTTCGCAGTCTCCCTTCTCTACGCTTGGTGGCGGTGGAGTATTTGAGGTTTCCGCAGAAGTAATTAGCACATCATCTATTACAACAAATGCAATAGCAATTAAGGCTGTAAGTGCAGCTCCTGCTAGTGAATCTTCAATTACATCTTCTGCACTAGTTATTAAATCTGTTCAAGCAGAAATTCAGTCATCTAGTAGCATTCAAGCATCTGTAGCAACAGTTATAACTTGTTCAGCAAATGTATCTTCAGTTTCATTAGTTGATTGCGTTGTTAATTTACAAACAAATACTAGTGCTTTTATAATTGGAAGCACTATTGTTGCTGTTTCTGCAAGATATAAATGGGAAGATGCAAGTTTAATTTCAGAAACTTGGTCAACAATTTCAGATCAATCAGAGATTTGGACTGATGCAACAGATCAATCCGAGTCTTGGACAGTAACTACGCAATGAGGTAAATATGGCTGATACAACAACCACAAATCTAGGTCTTACAAAACCAGAAGTTGGCGCTTCTAGCGATTCATGGGGTACTAAGATAAACACAGACTTTGATCTAGTTGATGCTTTGTTTGACTCTGGTCCTGTACTAAAGCTTGCTAAAGGTGGAACAGGCGCTGCTACTGCGGCTAATGCCCGTACAAACTTAGTAGTGCCTGGTACTGGTACAGACAATGTATATACTGGTAAGCAGACATTTACTGGGTCTACAACTGCTGTAGGTACAAAGTTTGTCAATGCGTTAGAAAAGGTAACTGTTTCTGCTACTGCGGCAACAGGCACTATTGCTTACTACGCAACAACTCAGTCTGTTTTGTATTACACAAGCAATGCTTCTGCTAACTGGACAATAAATATCACAGGTGCAAGCACTCCAGTAACGCTTGATACATTGATGGCAACAGGAGAGTCTATTTCTGTTGTGCATTTGGTTACAAATGGCTCTACTGCTTATTACAACAACGTAATACAGATTGATGGTACAGCTACAGGTGTAACTGTTAAGTGGCTTGGTGGTGTGGCTCCAACTGCTGGTACTGCAAGTGCAATTGACGCATACACATATACAGTAATTAAAACTGGTTCTGCGGCATTTACTGTATTGGTTTCTAAAGCAATTTTTGCTTAAGGTAAATATGCCACTCCTAACAACGATTGCATCATCCTCTACAAGAGCATTTGGTAGCGGCTTGAATAATGGCTATGGTAGTGCTTTATTCACTACTGCTGGTACTTTTTCATGGACTGCTCCTGCAAACGTAACAAGTGTTTGCGTTCTTTGCATTGGTACTGGCGGTAATGGTGCGGGTAATGGTGGAGGCGGTGGCGGTGGTGCATTAGCTTATAAAAATAATATTACTGTTGTGCCAGGCAATTCTTACACAGTAACAGTTGGATCAGGATCAGTATTTCAAGGCGTAACTGCTGGCGATGGGGCTGCTGGTGGTGTAAATGGTGGCGCAGGTGGTACTGCTACAGGCGGTGATGTAAATTATTCTGGTGGTGCTGGTGGTGCAGACCGAGGCTCTGGTGGAGGCGGTGCTGCGGGGTATGGAGGAAATGGCTCTGCTGGCTCTGCTGGCGGCCCTGTTGGTGGTAATCTTGCAGGAGGTGGCGGTGGAGGCGTTGGAATATTAGGTGGCTCTGGGTCTGGCGCTACAGGTGGTGGTGTTGGTGATTCACAAACGGGTGGTACTGCTTCTGTTGGAACAGGAGTATCTGGTGGAGCTAATGGATCTACAAATACTAGGGTTGGAACAAGCAGCTTTGGAGGTAATGGTGGTGCTTATGGTGGTGGCGCTGGCGGTGCTACTAATTCAACAGGTGGCGCTGGCGGTGGTGCGGCTTCCATTGGTGCTGTAAGAATTATTTGGGGTTATGGTCGAGCTTTCCCATCAACACTAACTGGCGATATAAATGGCTAATTTAAGGCAACAGTTAGATACACCTCCAGCTCCGAAGCTTGCTTCATCTGGAGAGTTGTATTCTTCTGCCTTACAGAATCAGAACAATGGCATTCTGAATATATTTTTTATTAAGCTAATTAACTCTTTAAATTCGGTACTTGGTATTCGTGGTGGGCGGTTTATGAATAACCCTTATGGGGCTTTTCAAGATTCAACTGACCAAGTAGCAGCAGACACAACTACAGCCTATCCCGTCACATTCAATACTACAGACTTTTCTAATGGTGTCTCTATAGCTAGTGGCTCAAGAATTACTGTAGCTAATGATGGTATCTGGAACTTACAGTTTTCCATTCAACTAAAAAACACAACCAATAGTGGTCAAGATGTGGATATTTGGTTTCGCAAGAATGGCACAAATATTGACAATTCAAACAGCAGATTTCACCCGCCAGCAAGAAAAGGCTCTGGTGATCCAAGCCATATTATTGCTGCATTGAATTTTTTTGTTGAGATGGCTGCTAATGATTACGTTGAGATTGTGTGGAGAACTGAAAATACTGGTGTAAGTATTGAGCATTTTGGGACAAGCACAAGTCCAACAAGACCAGCAGTTCCTTCAGCAATTGTTACAATAAGTTTTGTATCTAACATATCTGTATAAAGATTTATATCATGGCCTACATTCCTCTCCAGATTCCACCAGGCGTATATAAGAATGGTACAGATTACCAATCTAAAGGACGTTGGAACTTTTCAAACCTTGTTCGTTGGTTTGAGGGAACAATTCGTCCTATTGGTGGATGGCGTAAGCGTACAGAAACACAATTAACTGGTTCAGCCCGTGGCTTAATTAATTGGCGTGATAACAATAACAATAGACGTATCGCAATTGGTACACATTCAAAATTGTATGCTTTAAGTGAATCTAATACTTTGACAGACATTACACCATCCAGTTTGGTTGTTGGTGATGCAAATGCTGTGTCAAAGATTGGCTATGGTTACAGTACATACGGGAGCTATGCTTATGGTGTACCTAGACCTGATATTGGTGCTATTTCTCCTGCTACAACATGGAGTTTAGACACATGGGGTGAATATTTGGTTGGTTGCTCAACAAAAGATGGAAGACTTGTTGAGTGGCAATTAAACGTAGCAAATGATGCCGTTGCCATTACAAATGCTCCTACCAGTTGCACAGGACTGATAACTACTCAAGAACGATTCTTATTTGCCTTGGGTGCTTCTGGTAATCCTCGTAAAATTGCTTGGTCTGACCAAGAAAACAATACTGTTTGGACTGCTCAAGCTACCAATCAAGCGGGTGACTTTGAGCTAACCACTATTGGTTCTTTGCAATGCGCTAAACGCATTCGTGGAGCTACCATACTGTTTACTGATGTTGATGTCCATACGGCTACTTATATTGGACCACCATACGTTTACAGTTTTGAGCGTATTGCATCATCTTGTGGTGTTATTTCCAAACAAGCAGTAGCAGCTACTGACAGTTCATGTATTTGGATGTCTCAATCAGGCTTCTGGATATTTGATGGTTTTGTAAAGCCACTTCAGTCTGACGTTGGCGACTATGTATTTACTAATTTAAATACTACCCAAGCATCTAAGATTTATGCAGTTCATATATCTGCTTATGGTGAGATTTGGTGGTTCTATCCTAGTGCTGGTAGCAATGAAGTTGATTCCTATGTAAGCTATAACTACAGGGAAAATCATTGGGCGGTTGGCACTTTGGCTCGTACTTGCGGTACAGATCGGGGTATCTTCAGCAATCCTATTATGGTTTCTGCTGATGGCTATATTTATGAGCATGAAGTAGGTAATGCTTATGATTCTCAGACCATATTTGCTGAGTCTGGACCAGTTGAATTGGGTGCGGGTGATCGTGTTTTAAGCCTTAATGGACTTGTTCCTGATGAAAAGACATTGGGCGATGTGAAGGCTAGATTTAGTACTAAGTTTTACCCAACTGGTACAAAATTCGACTATGGCCCATATACTATGGCTAATCCAACGTCTTTTCGGATTACTGGTAGACAGATAGCTGTAAAGATTGAAGGTAATACATTATCTGATTGGCGACTTGGAACTATCAGATTTGATGGTAAGTCGGGTGGTTTAAGATAATGGAACACGATACTGAAGATTGGCGTGGATTAAGAAACGCTAAACTGCTAGAATGGTTTGGTGGCAACCAGAGTGCCGTAGACTTTTTGGTCGCTTTGTCAGGAATAGCCGAGTTATGGGATGACTTGGTAGACAAAGATAAAGAGCCTACAAGAAAAGACATAGATATTGTCTTTTGGAACGCTTTGGTGACGCTACCTACAAATGAGTTCTTCAATGCTAATAAGGCATTTTTAATACCGTTAGTGATCCAGAGTATAAATGCTTGGCAAGACTCTGTAGAACTTGAAAATGGTAATACAAATGACAGGGCCTATGCGCTCACATTGCGTATTATTTCATTACAAATCGCACCAATGATAGTCTTATTGCTTAGAGGACAAGAAGCAATGAGAGATGTTAGTACGGATATGTGGCGATATTTTACGTCACATGATGATGCAATTAAATGGATACAAGGGGAATAATATGTCTCTAGGTGGTGGAAGCTCAAGTCAACAACAGTTGGATCCCCAACTACGGGATGCTTTTTTAACTAATCTACAAGGCGCACAAAGCGTTTCTGGTGGATTAAAAGCTCGTCAATTTGAAGGCTTTACAGCAGATCAACTTGATTCATTTAGAGCTGGACGTATCTTTGCAGATCCAAATAGTCCACAAATGAAGCAACTTGGTGAAGCTAATAGGATTGCTACTGATGTTAGTAACTACATACCAGAACAAGTATCATCCCGTGATGCAAGAACATACTTAGCTAATGCTTCTCAACTTGGTAGAGGAGATATTAGAAATGTTACTAATCAAGGTGTTACTGGTCAACAAGTTACAACAGAAGCTTTAGGTCAAATTGCACCACAAGCTAGAGCAAACATTCGAGATGTAAATGCTGGTTCATTTTTAAACCAGAATATCCAAGCGTATATGAATCCATATACACAAGCAGTTACTCAACAAAGTTTGTCTGATTTAGAGCGTTCACGTCAACTTGAACAACAAAGAACTGCTGCTCAAGCTACTGCGTCTAAAGCTTTTGGTGGATCTCGTCAGGGTGTTGCAGAGGCTGAAACCAATCGTGCCTATGGTGAGAATGCAGCTCGTTTGCTTGCTCAACAAAATGCCGCTGGTTATGAGGCTGCACAAAGAGCTTCTGAGGCTGATTTGGCTCGTTCTATGCAAGCACAACAACTTAATCAAGCTCAAGACTTGGCTACAACTCAGCAGTCTTTGCAGTTGGCAGGTCAGTTCGGTTTGGCTAATCAAGACGCAGCATTACGTGCCGCACTTGCTAATCAAGGTATTGATTTGTCTGTTGGTCAGCTCAATACACAAAATGCACAGCAAGTTGCATTGGCTAATCAAGCGGCTCAAAATCAGATGGGGCAGTTTAATGCTGCTAATTACTTACAAGCTGCATTAGCAAATCAAGGTGCGGGATTACAAGCTAATCAACAGCGTTTGGGTGCTTCAGGACAAGTTGCAAATATTGCAGGTCAAGGCCAACAAATGGGATTTGCAGGTGTCAATCAACTTGCTCAACAAGGTGCATTGCAACAAGGATTCTCACAACAACAGTTGGATGCCATCCGCAATCTCCCATTGGAACAACAACAGATTATCAATCAAGCATTGGGTATCAATGTTGGTGGTGGATCTGGTGCTCAGTCAACATCTACTTCACGCCAAGGTTTGCTTGGTTTGCTTGGAATTGGTTAAGGAGTAAATTATGCCTTTTGATATTGGATTATTATCTGAAGCCGCATTAACAGGCTTGTCTGATGCTGAAAAAACAGCTATGCAAAAGCAAGCTACTCAGCAGTTTCTAATTGGTAGTTTGTTAAGCGGAGATCCTGGTGTTGGCTTCAAGTCAGCATCTGATATTCCGTCTACTGCAATCACAATGCAAGATATGTTGCGTAAGAGCCAACAAGCTCAAGCAGATCAAGCGGCTTTAGAAGGCTTCCGAGCCAAGTACACGCCTACTAGATTCCAAGAAGCAAACCCTGAGTACATGGGTCCTGTTATGCCCGAACAATTGGCACAACAAGAGCAAATTAAAGGTGCTAGAGCGCAAGGCTTACCATTTAATATACAAAATGCTTTGCAAGATATTCTTGCATTGCCTAGTGCTTCACAAAGCTCAATGCTTGGAACAGTTACTGCTTTGCAACCAAAGATGCAACCAAGTGGCATATTGTTAAATCCTAATATGCAAGCAATTGGTGGAATTCCAACTTTTGATGCTAAATCTGGTTTAGTTTCAAGACCTGTCGTACAAGGTGGAAATGTAGATTTTAATGTTTCTGCTGCACCAGGATATGGAAAAGCTGTTGAGCAAAATATAACGTACACTCCGCTGCCTGGTGAAAAGCCTCTTTATGATAGAGCAGGTAATTTAGTTGGTGTGCAAAACCTGAATGGTTCAATTCAATCATTGCAAGAACGTGAAACTGCTAAAGCAATTGCTGGTACTTTTGGTCAAGTTGAGCAAGTGGTTAATCAAGTTACACAACAAAAACAACCAAAATCACGTGCAGAATTGCTAGGTTATACAAAACCTGCTGGTGCTACAGTTGGTGGCGCAGGTGCTACTACAGGCGCAGGTGGTGGATTTGTTTCTGAGCTTTCTCCTGCACAACAAGCAGTCAATCTTGCGACATCAAAAAATTATAGCAAATTTACAGAAATTGCTCTTGATGCGGCATTGACAGTTGGAGATCGTAAGACTTCTGCTGAATATTTGTATAACGCTGCTGAACAACTTGACCCAAATAAACTTACAGAGTTTTTTGCTACAGGCGCATCTTATATGCGGGCTATACCTGGTGTTGGCGATAAATTTGATTCATTTGTAGGCAATGTTAACTTGCTAAACAAAACACGATCTGAAGGTGTTTTGAAAGGCTTAGGAAACATTAAAGGCAATGCTAATGCGTTTGAAGGTGGCATTGTTGATAAGGCCACAACTGGCGTAACTGATCCTAAGTTTGTTACCAAGTATGTGTCTGCTTTGGAGATTGCTGCAGCAGATAAAGATGATGCTCGTCAGAGATTCATTGATGCTTATACTGGTGATCCAAAGTCTATATATACGGCATGGGCTAACTCACCAGACAATCCTCGTTTGTACAACCATCCAAAGGTTAATCAGTTCCTTAATGAGCAAATTGCCACAAATCCATCTGCACCCGTTTTGCCTTCTGGATTTCAACTTGTTCAAAGTAAATCTGGTAAGTATGGAATTAAAAAGCCAGATGGTACAGTAATGCCAGTAGGCCAATAACATGGCAACTAAAGACGAAATCTTTGCTTTTGCTGCTGAAGAAGCAGAACGCCAGGGTGTTCCTCTTTCTTTGGTACAAGGTGTTGTTCAAGCTGAATCTGGCGGTGCTTTCAACGCTATAGGGCCACAAACAAGATTCAATGATCGTGCCTATGGACCTATGCAGTTGATGGGTGCTACTGCTAAAGATCTAGGTGTTAATCGCATGGATTGGAGAGATAACATCCGTGGTGGTGTTAAATATCTAGGCCAATTAACAGAACGATTCCAAGATCCTACTTTGGTAGCGGCTGCTTATAACGCTGGCCCAGGTAATGTTGAGAAGTATGGTGGTGTTCCTCCATTTAAGGAAACACAAAACTACGTTAAGAAGGTGGTAGGTATGGCTCAAAAAGATGATGAACAATGGTCACCAGTTACTGGTATCACTCAACAGAAAGCACCAACTGATGAATGGACTCCAGTAGCGGGTATTGGTGTTCCTTTGGCTCAGCAACAACCACCTAAATCTGGTGGAAGCCAGTTTATGCAAGATGTTTCAGCAAGCTTTAACCCATTAGATGTATTGCGTGGTAAGACTACTGGTGGACAATTAATATTTGGTGCTGCCGACTTGATGGCTCAAGGAATTAAAGGTGGTTTAAGTAAGCTTGGCTTGTCAGATGAATACCTTGGCATTGATCGCACCAAACAACAACCAGTTGCCGCACCAACTCCATCTGTAAGTGACATTTTAAAAGGCACGTATAAAGTTGCCACAGAGCGTCCAGGATTGCTTGTTGGTGGCATGGCTACTGGCTTGCTTGATCCTACTAATTTATTGTTGCCAGGGGCTATGCAGAAATCTATTGTTTCTGCAACACCTACTGCATTGATGCAAGCGGCTCCTAGAACTGTTGCATTGGCTCAGAATGTTGCTACTGGTGGCACTACTGCCGCATTAACATCTGCTGCAGCGCAACAAGCCAATACTGGAACTATCAATCCTGCTCAAGTTATTAATGAGGCGGCTGTAGGTGGTATTTTGACTGTTCCTACGGCTACTGTTAGTGCATTGACTACGCCTAAAGCGCCAGCTCAATTAACTCAGGCTCAATTGGTTGCTGAACGTGCTATTGCTCAAGGCGCTACTTTGCCACCTACTCAAGTTAATCCATCAATGCTAAACAAATTGCTTGAAGGGTTCTCTGGCAAACAACAAACTGGTCAAGTTGCGTCTATTAAGAATCAAGAATTAGGCAATGTACAAACTCGTAAATTTTTAAATCTTGCACCTGATACGCCAGTTGACTTAAATGCTCTACAAAATTTTAGGGCTGAAAAAGGTTTAGCATATGAAGCTTTAAAAGCTAACCCAACATACTATGCAGATAGACCATTTATTACTGATATAAATAAAAAAACTACTGAATTACAAAAATTAGCTAATACAACCGATGTCACAGCAGAACTCAGAGTTTTAAATGGCTTAAAACAAATGAATTTTGATGGTACTGGCATTGTTGAACAAATGAAGCGCCTAAGATACGATGGCGAATCTAATGTTATGTCTGCTGACCCAGCAAACAGAAGTCTTGGTCAGGCTCAAAAGTTTGCTGCTAAACAACTTGAAGAATTAGCGGCGAGAAATCTTAAAAACTTTGGTCAAAATGATGTTTTTGATAACTTTAAAGAAGCTCAAAAAGCTATTGGTAAAAGTTACACAATTGAAAAATCTTTAAATCTTGTAACTGGTGATGTTTCACTTGCAAAACTTGGACAACGTGCGGCAGCAGGAAAGATTGTTCCAAGCGAATTAGAGACATTAGCAAATGCCGCTGCCGCATATCCAACTGCATTCCAAAATGTAGCTCGAATTGGTAGTGTTCCTGGCATCAGCCCATTAGATGTTGGAGCCGCAGGTGTTGCCGCTGCTTCAGCAAAGAATCCTAGTTTGCTTGCTACTGTATTGGGTAGACCAGCAGTAAGAGCAGGAATCACTAGTCCAGTATTCCAACGCAATATGTTGCCTAGTTCGCAACCACAAGCGCCAGGACTGTTAAACAGAGTAACTTCCAATCCATTGACAAACTATGGATTAGGTCAGTTGCCTGAGTATGGTACTGAGCGTTTCTTGCTTCCTAGATAACATGAAAGACTGGCTGCTTGCAACAATTGCGGCAGTCGGTATGGTTGCCCTTATCGTTTGGTCATTCTCAGTAATTATCTGGGTATGGAGTTAATTAGTTTTTTACTGGCTGTATCTATTGAGTACAGGTGTGTCAAGTGGATGTGGGTTGGGGATGTGTACAACCGAAAAGTCTACTGTATTGAATGGAAGAAGGTAGAAAAGAAATGATCCCTATAGATCCAATGACGGCTTTAGCGGGTATTCAATCCGCTATTAGCATGGTCAAAAAGGCAAGTAAGGTTGCCAATGACTTAGGCTCACTTGCACCTATGATTGGTAAGCTGTTTGATGCAAAGTCAACTGCTACCAAGGCCATGCTTCAAGCTAAACAGTCTGGCAAGGGTTCCAACATGGGCACGGCTTTGCAGATTGAGATGGCTTTAGAGCAAGCTAGAGCGTTTGAGGAAGAGTTAAAGATGCTCTTTATGCAAACAGGCAAGATCGATGTCTGGAACAAGATTAAAGCCCGTCAAGCAGAGATGGACTTGGCTGATGCCAAAGAGATAAGTGCATTGAAGGCAGAAGCAAAGAAAGCCAAAGAGAAAGAGCAAGAACAACTAGAGATTGGTTTGGCAATAGGTGGAATATTCTTTGTTTTGTTTTTAGTCTTTGTTGGCGTAAATGAGTTGATGGAATTCTGTGCAACTACTCGTAGATGTGGCAGATGAATGAGTACCAAAAGACCTTTGACTTATGCCTAAAGATATTCGTTTACGGATGTGTGGCTTTATACGCCCTTGGTTTTCTGAAGTTTTTGCCTGACGATTTGTCGGACAAAATTGTTAATCTCCTACTTGGAAAGATTGGACTGTAATGCTATCTCTATTTTCTACACTTGGTGGTTTGCTAATTTCTGGCTTACCAAAACTACTAGACTTTTTCCAGAACAAAGATGACCAAAGGCATGAGTTAGCTTTGGCTAGGGTTCAAGTAGAACTACAACTACAGATGATGGCTCAAGGGTTTAAGGCTCAAGAGCGCATGGAGGAGATTCGCACAGACCAGATTGCCATGCAAACAGATGCCCAGATGACTGAGGCTGCTTTAAAGCATGATGAGAAAATCATGGAAAGAGCAAGCACTTGGGTGGTGAACTTTGTAGGTACTGTAAGACCTATTGTGACTTACATCTTTATCTTTGAGTTATGTGCAATTAACGCATGGATTGCCTATTACGTTTACAGCAGACCTAGTCTGGTCAACAACATGGATGACTTGATTCGGGTTACTGACGTTATTTTCTCTAGCGATGAAATGGCAATGCTTGGAGGAATTATCGGGTTTTGGTTTGGCTCACGTTCATGGGCTAAGAAATGAAAATCAGCGAAAAGGGCGAGCATCTGATGCACTTCTTTGAAGGCTACAGGAACAAGCCTTATCGGTGCAGTGCCGCAATTTGGACAGTGGGCTGGGGACACGCTATGTACTCAGACCAATTAAACCTGCCAAACGTGCGTAAAGAGGGTTACACAGGGCTTATCAGGTCTGACTATCAACTTAAGGGGGAAGATAATCGTGTATGGTCAAAAGAGGAACTGGTCAACCTTTTCAAGATGGACATCGATAATTTTGAACGTGGTGTTCTTCGACTTAGCCCTGCTCTTGCTAGTCATCAAAGCAAATTCGACTCTGTTGTCTCTTTTGCCTACAACGCTGGGCTAGGTAACTACCAAAGGTCAACCATTCGTATGAAGGTTAACAGGGGTGATTGGGAGGGTGCTGCCGAGGCTTTTATGATGTGGACAAAAGCCGGTGGTAAAGAAGTAGCAGGCTTAGTCAAAAGACGCAAAGCTGAAGTAGCGCTTTTCCTAGCATAATTACCCCATGGCCAGTCAGACACAACAACTTGAGAATCCAGCACCACCGACCCTTGGTTATCCGACCGAGGTGTATGAGCGCAGGCATTTCAATGAGAACAATGGCTCGCTGACCATTTACTTCAAAAAGCTGGCCAGTGTGCTGGGGTCTTTGTTTGGACCAAGAGGTGGTCGGTTTATGAATAACCCCCATGGGGCTTTTCAAGACTCAACCGACCAGACTGCGGCCAGCACCACAGCGGCCTATGCCGTCACATTTAACACGACAGACTTTTCCAATGGCGTGACATTGGCCAGTGGATCAAGATTGACTGTGGTCGATGCCGGAATCTGGAACTGTCAGTTTTCTATTCAAATTAAAAACACGACCAATGACGGCCAAGATGCTGAAATCTGGTTTAGAAAAAATGGCACAAACATTGACAACTCAAACAGCCGTTTTCACTTACCACCCAGAAAATCATCAGGCGATCCAAGTCACACCATTGCAGCCATGAATTTCTTTGCAAGCATGAACAGCACTGACTATCTTGAGATAATGTGGCGAGTGAGCGATGTTGGTGTCTCCATTGAGCATTACGCTGCTGGAACAAGCCCCACACGGCCAGCCACTCCATCGGCCATCGTCACGATGAGCTTTGTGTCCAACATTACATAATTGTCATCATGTACATACCAATCAAATTACCGCCAGGGGTTTACAGAAACGGCACTGAATACCAGGCAGCAGGGCGCTGGTATGACGCTAACCTTGTTCGCTGGTATGAAAACACATTGAGACCTATCAATGGATGGCGCACCAGGTCAAGCTCACAGATGACTGGCTCATGCCGAGGCATCATCACTTGGCGCGATAACAGTGGCAACCGATACATTGGCGCTGGCACACATTCCAAGCTCTATGCCATGAACGAGGCGGGGACACTCAAAGACATTACCCCAACGGGTTTCACCAGTGGTTATGCAAGCTCGACAGTGGCTGTCGGCTATGGGTATGGAACTTATGGCACATTCGCTTATGGCGTGGCTCGGCCAGATATTGGCTCAATTATTCCAGCCACTACTTGGTCACTTGATACATGGGGTGAGTATTTAATTGCTTGCTCCTCATGGGATGGCAAGCTGTATGAGTGGCAACTTGGCTTTACAACGCCCACACTAGCGGCTGCAATCACCAATGCACCAACTGGAAACAAGGCAGTTTTAGTCACCCAAGAGCGCATTATGTTTGCCCTTGGTGCTGGTGGAAACCCAAGAAAAGTACAGTGGTGCGATCAGGAAAACAATACTGTTTGGACACCGGCAGGGGACAACCTTGCAGGCGATTATGAGCTGGCAACTCCTGGCTCACTGATCGCTGGCAAGCGCGTCAAGGGTGTCAATCTGTTGTTTACAGATGTGGATGTCCACACGGCCCAGTATGTTGGCGCACCATTTGTTTATGGCTTTGAGAAGGCAGGTTCCGGCTGCGGTCTTATTTCGGCCCAGGCTGTGGCGGCCATTGACACTGCTGCCATTTGGATGTCACGCGCAGGCTTTTGGATATATGACGGCTATGTCAAGCCACTGCCAAGTGATGTGAGTGACTATGTTTTTGACAATATCAACTATGCCCAGGCAAGCAAAATATATGCGGTCCACAATAGCAAATTTGGTGAGATTTGGTGGTTTTACCCATCAAGTGGAAGCAATGAGAATGACTCTTATGTCACTTTCAATTATCGCGAAAACCACTGGAACATAGGATTATTGGCCAGACTTGCTGGTGTTGACGCTGGCGTGTTCACATATCCTTTGATGGTTTCCAGCACTGGCTACATCTATGAGCATGAGGTCGGCTTTAACTATGACAGCGCCAGCGTCTATGCAGAAAGTGGCCCAGTCCAATTGGGCAATGGCGACAACATAATGAACGTGCGCCAAGTTGTGCCAGACGAGCAGACACTGGGTGAGGCGGTGGTGTCGTTTAAGACCAGAAACTACCCGACAAGCACACAATCCACATTTGGGCCATACACGGCAGCAAACCCAACTTCAGTCAGGTTCTCAGGCCGCCAAGTCAACATGAGGGTGACTGGCAACACTTTGGCTGATTGGCGGGTTGGGGTGATGAGGCTGGAGGCGGTGGCTGGCGGCAAGCGATGAGCGACCAAGAGCATTTGGAAAGGCTGCGCCAACAAGTGGAGGCGGCATTAGAATACTCTGGAGGCACACATAATTTTGATGATATTGCCGAGATGGTGGAAAACCACAGATTACAGCTGTGGCCAGCCAAGGACTCGGTGGTATTGACAGAGATCATTGTCTATCCCAGGCTCAAGAATTTGCATTATTTTCTAGCTGGTGGCGACCTAGATGAACTCTCACGGATGAGACCATTGATCGAATCCTGGGGCAAATCTGTTGGATGCACCAGGGTGACTTTGGCAGGCCGCAAGGGCTGGGCAAAGACATTTTTGAAAGACGAAGGTTACAGCCCACAATGGGCTGTACTTGCAAAGGACTTATAGGGGAAAGACTATGGCAACAAGAGCAGAAGTATTAGCAGCGTATGCAGCCAATCCAAAGGCTGAATTAAGGCCCAATGAAGAGGCAATCCAATTTTGGATGAACAACGATCTTGGCCAATTCAATACATTGGTCGATCAGGTTCGTGCGGCTAATCCTACACTTGCAGCAAAGATCGATGCAGATCGTGCAGCTGCTGCCACAACTGGTGGCGGTGGCAATGTTGTCACTGGCGGTGGCGGTGGCGGTGGCAATGTTGTCGATAATTCAGCGCGTTATCGTCAATTGGTTTTGGATGCCTATGCAAACATTGGTCGCAGAGGAATTGGCACTGCTGCAAATCAAGCTGACCAGGCTGGTGTTGACTTCTGGACCAATGCATTGATCAATGGCACATTGACACCAGACACATTTGGCGCTTCATTTAATAAAGCCGTCAATGCTTATGTCGCTCAAAACCCTACTGATTTAATAACTCAAAATGTAAATGCTTACAGACCATTTGCAAATACTGGCCTGCTGTCTCAGTCGCAAATGCAGCCTCAGTCTATGGGCGCTCCACCAGTTACCAATTACCAGCCACAAACTCTTGAGCAGAATTTCCAGAACTACATGGGCATTCCCATTGGCGCTCAGTACAACCCTGCTGTGACAGCTGGTGGCGCATCACCTTATTCACAGATCAGGGCAATAAGCCCCCAGATGGTGAATCCTTATGCTGGCATTGTGGCCAACACTGCCATGGGTGGCTACAACCCAATGCTTTATGAAAATATCAGGGCGGCTAACGCAGCAGCGGCAGCGGCAGCGGCAGCATCTGGAAATACAACGGGCATAGACCTTTCTGGCGGTGGCGGTGATAGTGGTGGCGCTACTAGCGACGGCAACACTGGAGGTGGCCCAGGCACTGGTGCAGCTGGTGACGCTGCATATGCCATGGGCGGCATGGTCGATGGTTTGTTTGGCATGAACCCACTTGGACCGGATGATGGCGCTGGATATCTAGATCGCGGTGAATATGTGATCAAAAAGTCTTCAGTCAACAAGTATGGCCGTGGACTTCTAGACATGATCAATGAAGGCAAAGTGCCAGCCAAGAAAATGAAATCTTTACTCGGATAAGGTGGCGATATGTCAAAAGGTGGAAACAGCGTCAGCACAAGCTCCATTGATCCACAGATCAAAGAAGCATTCTTGGCTAACTTTCAGCAGGCCCAAGGGGTCGCTGGTGCATTGCCAGTCCAGCAGATTGCTGGCTTTAATCCAATGTACCAGGCAGGCGAGGAAGCTCTGGTCAACACGGCCCTTGCTGGCCCAGGCATTACTGGCACAGACTTGGCCGCGCAAATGGCGGCCTATGGCGGTATGTATCAGCCTGGTCAAGTCACAGCGCAGCAGACCAATCTTGGCCTGACCGGACCAGGCTCAATTAGCTCTTACATGAATCCCTATACAGAAGCAGTGCGCACCAATGCATTGGCTGATTTGGAATCTGCAAGACGCGCTGCTATTGCCCAGACTGGTGAGCGTGCCACAGCTGCCCGTGCATTTGGTGGATCACGCCAAGGTGTGGCCGAGGCTCTGACAAACCAAGGGTTTGCCAAGCAGGCTGCCACACTTGGGACAACTCTGAACGAGCAGGCATTCAATCAGGCCATGGCTATGCAGCAGGCTGACATTGCACGCAGATCAGCAGCCGACATTGCCAATCAGCAAGCAGGCTTGCAAGGCGCTCAATTGCGACTAGGTGGTGCAAGCCAGCTAGGCAATTTGGCTGCACAGCAACAAGCATTGCGTCTTGGTGGCGCTCAAGCGGTCATGGGCGCTGGCGGTGCGCGTCAGGCTTTGGACCAGCAACAAATGGATGCCATTCGCAACATTGGCCTCCAGCGTCTGGGCATTGTCCAGTCAAGCCTTGGTGCGCAGCCTGCCAATTTGGGGATGCAGGCAACAACCCCATACAGCCAAAATGTTGGCGCTGGCGCTCTTGGTGGCGCTTTGGCCGGCGCTCAATTGGGCAGTGTTGTTCCAGGGATTGGGACAGCAGTGGGTGCAATTGGTGGCGGTATTCTTGGCCTATTGCGTTAATTAGAAGGATCAAAAAATGGCTAATGGAACTGGATTTGATTTAAGCAGTTTGTTTAGTGGCGGTCTTGGTGGTACTCCATCAGGACTTGACGCATTGCTGACAGAAGACCAGCGCAAGCTCATGGGCCGTAATGCGACACTTTCAGCAGCTGCTGCACTATTGCAAGCCAGTGGCCGAAGTGCAGTCCCAATCAGTTTGGGCCAAGCACTTGGATCAGCTTTGATGGCTGGCCAGCAAGGTTATCAGCAGGCAAGAGCTGGGTCTTTTCAAGATTTGATTTTGGGCCAGAAGCTGAAAGAGATGCAAACAGCCCAAGATTTGCAAAAGCAAGTCGCTGGTGTTTTAACTAAGCCCCCAACTGTATTGACTCCAGACCAGCAGGCTTTAAGAGCGCCTGTTTCTGAGGCTGGCCCATTTGGTCCAAAGGTTGCCCGTGCCGAACTGGCCGCAAGCATTCAGCCGCCAAGCGCCAACGAACTCAAGGCTGGCCAGTATCAGCAGATTGCAGACCTTTATGCAGCTCAAGGTAGGTCTGAAGATGCCAAGCGTTATCAGGAAATGTCTGAGAAACTTAACCCAAGACCAGAAATAGTTGGCCAGCCCATTGAAGTGACAGACACCAAAGGCAACCCCATTTTGGTCCAGCAATACAAAGACGGCAGCGTTAAGACCATGCAGGGTTTTGGTCCAAAGCGCGATGTCGTCTTGCAAAACCTTGGCGGTCAGACTGTGGCTGTTAATAAATCGGCATTGAAGGGTGGCGAAACATTTGCCCAAACAATGACTCCAAGTGAGATTGCAAATCTTGATATTTCCAGAGCCAATTTGGGTGTGGCTCAAGCTGGTCTTGGTTTGCGCCAGCAAGAGTTTGCCCGTAGTGCTTTTGACCGAGTTGACACTCCAGAAGGATTTTTTAATGTGCCTAAAGGCGGTGGTGTGGCCGTGCCGGTTATGGGACCAAGCGGTCAACTTAAAGGCGCAAGCGGAGCGCCAACCGAGGGTCAGTCAAACGCTGCTGGCTTTGCCCAGCGCATGGAGTTGGCTCAAAGCATTTTTGAAAGACTACCAGCAGGCTCACAGCCAGGAATGGGCACTCGAGTGGCCGAGGCTGTGCCATTTGTTGGTGGTGCTTTAGCGCGAGGTGTTGTTCAAAGCGCAGACACTCAGATGTATGACCAGGCTGCGCAAGATTGGATTCGCGCCAAGCTGCGCAAAGAATCTGGCGCTGCCATTGGTGCAGATGAGGCACGACAAGAATATGCCACCTATTTCCCAATGGTGGGTGATACACCCGAAAAGATTGCGCAAAAAGCAGAAGCTAGGCGCGTAGTTACATTGGGGATGAAAAATGCCGCAGGCAAGGCATACACTCCTTACACACCAATGAACAGAGTTGTGACTGTGGATTACTAATATGCCATATTCAATTACCACCAAAGACGGCATCACGATCAACAACATCCCTGATGATGTTGCGCCTGACTCTCCAGAATTAAAGGAGCGTGTTGCCCAAATCAGGTTGACTGGTGGACAGGCCCAGCCTGCTGCGCCAGCAATGCCACCAGACACATTGGGCCGCCAAGTTGGTCTGGCCACGCGCCCCATGGCTCAGACTGTGTTGACAGCTGGCGGTATGCTGCCCATGGTGGTTGACCCCATGGTCAACCTTTTCAACTTGGCAGCTGGGACAAACATCCCAACACAAAGCCAGGCTGTTGAAAAAACATTGACTGGTGTTGGCTTTCCCCAGCCCAGAACAGCCCAAGAGCGCGTCATTCAAGATGTGGCCACTGCTGGTTATGGTGTTGGTGGTGTCACCCGTGCGGCTGCTCAAGCCGCGCCAAGGCTGCCAGGCATGGGCCGTGAGCTGGCCCAATTCTTTGCACAAAGCCCCAAGGCCCAGACCGCGGCTGCACTGACAGCGTCAGGCGCTGGTGGAATGTTGCGCGAAGGTGGTGCGCCCCCAGCGCTCCAAGTTGGCGGTGCGATGCTGGCCGGCATGGTGGCGCCTGGTGGTCCAACACTTTCAACAACTCAAAGAGCATTGGCAGCGCCAAGTGGCTTGGTCAAACCATTCACACAAGCAGGCCGAGAGGTCATTGTGGGCAATGTCTTAAACCGACTGGCCACAGACCCACAACGAGCCATGCAAAACTTGCAGCAGGCCCAGCCACTTGTCCCAGGTGTAAGAGTCACGACAGCAGCTGGTGCGCGTGATCCTGGTCTTGCCGCGGCTGAGACTGCCATCAGAGGCTTGGACCAGTCAGGCGCATTCCCAAGCGTTTTGTCTTCAAATCAGCAGGCTTTGCTTGAGTCGTTCAGAAGGCTTGGTGGCCGTGCTGGTGATGAATTTACACCAGGCTCTATCCCCTACGCTGAAGCCAAGCGCAGCAGAATCACAGCGCCAATGCGTGAAGAGGCATTTGCTGGCGTGACTGTTGATCCTGAGACATTCCAGCGCGGCATTAACTTGGTGGTCAACAAGGCCATTGACAATGTGATGGCCAGCCCAGTTGGTGTGCGTCAAGATGTTGAAAGTGCAATGAAGTTTGCAACAGATCGAGTGCAACGCGCTAGAACGCCTCAAGAGCTGTACGAGGTGCGCAAAGACTTGGCTGGTGCAGCCCAAGGCAAATACAACCAAGAGCTGCCAAGTTTGCGCTTGGCCAAGGGCCAGCTCAATGAAGTGATCCGGTCTGTGGATGATGTCATTGAGGCGGCAGCACCAGGCTTTAAGGACTATATGCAAAAGTTTGAGAAGTCATCGAGTGCCATTGACCAAATGAAAATTATGCAGGGCATCGAGGCACAAGTCACAACTGGCCAACCCAACTTGATAACGGGTGAGCCAGTCTTGGCTGCTGGCGCTTTGCGCAGACAACTGGCCACCAAAGCAGAAGAAATTGGCGCCCAATTGTCACCAGCTGCACAGCGCAGACTGGACAACATCATTGACGAGATCAATCGTGGTCAGGCCGCAACTGCACCAGGAGTCAAAGCGCCTGGTTCAAACACATTCCAGAACATGAGCATGGGCAACCTGATTGGCCGAGTCTTTAGCGAGTCCATGGCTGACAACACCACACTGCGCACCATGACAAGGCCGCTGGACTTTCTTTATAAATTGCCTGACCAGCAGATTCAGCAATTGCTTGTTGAGGCTATGCTTGACCCCAAGCTGGCAGCAATGATGATGGGCAAGGCCAACATAATGAAGGTCGAGCCATTGGCCCAGTCACTGCGCAAAAAGGCTGAACAACTTGGATTTGGCGCTGCTATTGGCGCACAGGAGTAAACATGGCAGGCTTACTTGACGACATCTTGCAATATATGCAAGACCCCAGACGCACTCAGCAATTGCAGGGTACGGGCAGGGCAATTCAGCAAGGTCTTTTGAACATTGAAGAGAAAGACAAAAAGTTTCAAGACCTTTACGACAAGGCATTTGGCGACCCAAAAAATATAGCCAAAGTCACAGACAAAAAGGCTTTGTCTGAACTGACTGAAATGATGATGGCTGGGCCAATGTCAATTGCGCCAATTGGAATGACTCAAAATGTATCCAAGGCATCTGCAAGAAATGTCAAAAAAGGTTCTGTCGCTACAGTATTCGACAACGTCACAGATTACAACGAAGCAATGAAACTGGCCCAAAAGGGCGCTCATTTAAAACAAGACCCATCAGGTCAGTACATTGGCGGTCCAAGATCAACTGGGCCTGTCGGCTTAACTGTGGACAGTCCTGGTGCTTTATCAAATATGCGCCAAAGGGCAGATAAAAAAGTTGAAGCCGGTGCATTTAATGCATCTTGGTATGACAGGGCCAGGCAGGCAGGCGAGGGCGCTTCTGGGTACAACCCCACCAACATGACCGCGGGAATGCCTCCACAAGGCCAAATGGCATCTTTATTTTCGCGTGGTGGGGCTGCCTATAGTCCACAGGCTACACCGCCAACTGAGATGAATTCTTTTATTCGTCAACACAATGCCCAGGTCATTGGTGGTCAACAAATTATTCCAAGGACTGGATCACAGGCTAGAAATGTAGCCAAAGCATATGACATTGATCCAGCCACTGGAATGTATGCATTTAATCCTGGAGCAATTAAGCTGGGCAAAAAGACTGGTCCTTATGCTGACGCTAAAGACCCGACCATTCCATCCACTGATTTGTACAAAACAGCCAGCGACATTTGGCATGGCCGTGTAATGGGTTACAGCGACCCAGGGGGCAAAACATTTAGTCGAGGATTTACGCCTCAAGAGCATGGATTTTTAACTGGTGAGAATTTATTGCTTGCAAACAGAGCAGAGCAAAAAAGGCTTGCTGGCCAATTAGATGTTCCAAACACATCGGCAGAATTTATTTTTGACCCAAGAGCTGCACAAGCAGCCACATGGGGTGCTGAACGAGAAATTTCATACAAGGCTGCCAGAGATGCTGAAATTAACAAATTTACAAAAGCCACTCAAAAATATGAAAAACAATTGTCGAGATGGGAAGAAACTGGAAAAGGCCAAAAGCCAAAAAAACCATCTTTAAAAGACATTGGAAAAGAATCTGACGAGTCTATTCGCGCAAGAGCTAGGGCTGGTATTGATGACGCTATGCAGCGCCAGATTGCTTCACAGACCTATGAATTTATTCCTGGTCAAAATGTTATGCCAGGAATTAACACTGCTGACGAAAGTGTTCGAGCTGCTTATTCGCAGGGAATGCAGGCTCCAATGGGTAATCGTGACCCTTACATTGGCGCATTGCAAGCATACCAATTGCCAGTTAAACCAGTCATGGGTGAATACCTTAATACTGCTGGTGTTGTTGAGAGAAACCCAGCATTTGTGGCCCAGCCATTAGTTGGCCTTGTTGGGTCAACATTAGAAACATCGACAGGAAAACTTGCTCGCGGTGGCCCTATGCTGGACCAGCCTGGGCGCAGTTTACTTGACGCAACTTCTGCTGTGCGCGCTGTAATGGATTTGCAAGAAGGTGTTGGCTGGAACAAATTTACGCCAGCCAATTCGAGCATGAAAACAGTGGAAAAAACTGGAATAAGATTTCAGCCAATGTTGTCTGGCGCTCAAGATGCAAGTCAATTGCCCAGACAAATGGCGCAGGCAAAAGCGGCATTAGAGGCACAAGGCTTAGATGTTGTTGATGTTGGCGGTGCTTTACACGCTGGAAAATTTGACAACTCTATGAACGGCAAAGCAATTCAAGAAGCTGTTAAAAATGCAAAAGCAAATATTCAAGATGGCCAATTGATTGCTGGCCGTTTTGAGTCAAATCTTGAAATGCCACCATGGGGTGCAGAGGGAAGTGGCCAAGTAGCGCAATATTTACAGGGCCAACTAACACGGCCAGACATTCAAAATTTTGCACAGCGTTTAGATGCTGCTGGTGTTCCACAAGTTAACGCACAGCAAACTCAGTTTATGCAGCAATTCTTAGAGCAAAACAATATGACTCCAAGAGCTGATGTAATGAAAATGCGAGACATTATTGGGACTAAAGGCTATCAGGGATTTTTGAAGTATCTTGAGGAATATGGCCCGAAGGGTTTGCCGGCAGTTGTTCCTCTTGGCCTGCTTGGGGATTATGAGGACTATCCAATTTTCCAATAACTTTGTAATTTTTGTTTTTGATACCAGAAAACGGCAAAGGTATTGCAGCCTGATGTTTTGAATAATAAACATCAAGCTGCGCATTAGTTAGTTTTGAGAAATATTCAACAGGCATATCAACCCCCAAAAAAAGCGGCCACAAGTGGGTCGCGTTTCACGACCCGTCTTTTCTGTCTACGTCTGGCAGCGTCAAAGTCTTTGTCGTCTGCACTCATCTTGTCGCGGTACTTTTTGATTCGCTCAGAGCCTGGCACTGGCCCAGGCGCTATGGCATCAACACCCTCCCCCCAAGACCACAGAGGCCGCCACTGGCCATTGGCATGGACCTTGGTGTGTCCTGAGATGTGGACCAGACCATGGCGGTGCAAGTCAAACAGGATTCGCGCTGCACTGCGCCTGGCACAAAAGCACAACTTGGCCAAGTCCACATCAGACAGATTGCTTTTCTTTTGCAAGGCTGCCTCGATGGCAGGCTCTACACGGGGTTTTAAGCCTCTGGCCATGTGCTGGTCTCCATTCGGGCTTTCAAGCGCTCTAGCATCGTTTTGACAACGAATGCACGGGTTTTAACTTCATCAGGCATTGCATGGCCAAAGACTTCTGGGTGGAGTAAGTCTTTGACCAGGTCGAGGCAGGCATCGATGGCGGGTGGCAATTCATTTGTCAAGAAACTTCTCCAGCGCAGACTCTTCAATGTGATCCACAAACCCTTGCAGAATCATGTGGGCAATGTCCACATCAGTGCCAGCAATGTATGCGTTATTCAGTGTCATGCACTCTTCAATATCAGGCTCATAGGGCGCACCATAAGAGTCGGTGTAGCCTTTCTCTTCTGGGCTGTATTCCAGAAAGCATATAAGGTCCACATCCTCCACAGTGCAGTCAAACTGGAACAAGCCCCTGGGGCAGCTGGGTGTTTTGTTCATAGTTCAACCCCTCCAAGCCAACATCACGCCAATGCCGCCAAAAATAATGATGGCCAAGGTCCATTCGATCAGGGTGGTAATAATTTTCTGTTTCATGGTTTTCTTTCGTTAAGTAATAGGAGTAACGAATTCTGACAGAATTTAATTATCTTGCAAGAAGTAATTCTGTCCATGTTGTTTTTTTACATATACCGCAATTAGAATGCGGTCATGGAATCAATTCACACAATACGCGCAAGGGCCAAGGCTCACAAGATCACCATGGCTGCGGTGTGCGATGAGGCTGGCATCCAGCAGTCCCAGGTAAGCCGGTGGCTGTCTGGAACTGTGGAGCCATTGTGGACATCAGTCAATCAATTGCACTTGGCGCTGAATAAACTGATCGACAAATCACCAGTCGCTGTCGACTGACTCGGCAGCAGCTGGCGCGGCCTTACCGGCCACCACGCCAAAATCAGATGCCGCCGATGGCTTTGCACCACCCAGCGAGTCACCCTTTGACAAAAGCATGATGTTATTCAAACCATACGACACGCCCTTGTTGCCTGCCTGGTCATAAGCATAGGCATTCAAAGACACGCGGCCATAGTCGCCAGAGACTATGTCTTGGCTGCCCAAGATGTCATGGCCATGGGCATCCACTGCACCAGGCTTATTGGTGCTTTTGGTGTTGAAAAAGTAATGGCCAGCGTACTCTGGGCCAAGTGGCGATCCATCAGACTTGGTCTCAGTGTCGCCATCACGAAGTGGATTGCGAACAGTTTTGGGAATCTTGTCCCCGAACTTAGCGACAAGCGCTTCTTTGGCTGCGGCCTTTAACTGGGCCACAGTGTCAAGGTCTGTCTTGGGGACAAGCACTTGAGTGGAGAACTCTTCTTTCCCGTTCATTTCATTCTTACGAGCTGTCAAGGCGCTGAAGTATGAGAAGCGAACTTTTCCGGTTACGACTCTTGTTGACATGGTTTTTTCCTTTTAAGGGTTTAAGGGTTTTACGTTTCTGTCGTCAAACAGAAATTGCACTTTAGCACAAATGCAGATATGATCGCAACAACTTAAAACGAGGAAACCGAAATGCAACTCTTTCCCCATCAGCAAGAGGCCAAGCTCTTCTTGCTGTCCAGGCGCAGGGCCATACTGGCCGACCAGCCCCGTGTTGGTAAGACGCTACCCACAGCAGCTGCTGCACTTGAAAACCTACCCGCACTCATTGTCTGCCCAGCCATTGCCAAGACAGTCTGGGAGGCGGCTTTCAGCAAGCTCGCACCCAATGTCTTGGTCCATGTGGTCAATGGAAAACGTGAGGCTTCACAGGTAAATAGCGCAGATATCACCATCATTAACTATGATGTTTTGCAGTATGGTGTTACGAACGTGGACAGATATAACACTCTAGTTTTGGATGAGTGCCACAGAATTAAGAATCCAAAAGCCCAAAGGACCAAGGCGGCCATGCTGGCCATGAAGAAAGTGGACCATGTTTATGCCCTCAGTGGCACGCCCATCCCAAACAGGCCCATCGAGCTGTGGCCCATCTTGCACGGCCTTGGCATTTACAGGGGCGGCTGGTTTGACTTTGCAGCCCGTTACGCAAAGATGTGGTCAGCCCCTTGGGGGCTAGATACATCAGGCGCGTCAAATCTGCCAGAGCTAAAAGAACTCATGCGGCCCCATGTCCTGAGACGCAAAAAAGAAACCATCTTCAAGGACTATCGTGACCCACAAGTTAGCCTGATCACCTTTGACCTACCCAACGACAAACGCGAGCAAAGTTTTGATGCCGATGCCTTGATGGCAAACCCCAATGCCTTGCTGGCCTTTGAGGGTCTGGCCGAGATCATGCGCGAGGCCGGTATGCGCAAGGTCCAATACGCTGCCGACTTCATCGATGACTTGCTCCAGGCCAATGAGCCGGTGGTGGTGTTTGCGCACCACAAGGATGTGGTCCAAGCCCTGCAAGATGAACTCAAAACCCACAAGCCCGTGATCGTGGTGGGTGATACCCCAAGGGCCAAGCGCGATAAAGCGATTGCAGACTTTCAGTCTGGCCAGACCAAATGCATCATTGGCAATATTGCTGCCATGTCTGAAGGTGTAGACCTATCGGCTGCCGACACGATTGTCTTTGTTGAATGCACTTGGTCCACATCAGCACTGGAGCAGGCCAGTAGCCGTGTTGAGAACATCAACAAGTCAGGCATTCCACCCGTCATCTACATTCTGACCATCAAGGCCAGCTTGGACCATACAGTCTTGGCCAAGGTCTTGAAAAAGCTCAATGTGGTCAGTCAGATTATTTAAAAGGAGAAAAATGTCAAACCCATACAGAATAGACAGCCCCACTTGCATCAGTTTCTCTGGTGGTCGCACCAGTGCATTCATGCTCTACCAGGTGCTAAAGGCTCACGACATGAGCCTGCCATCAGAAGCAAAGGTGGTTTTTTGCAACACTGGGAAAGAGGAAGAGGCGACTTTGCGCTTTGTCCAGGACTGCTCAGAGCGATGGAATGTGCCAATCACTTGGCTTGAATTCCAAGACGCAGACCCATCCTTCAAGCGTGTGGATTTCAACTCTGCTGCGCGTAATGGTGAACCATTTGAGGCATTGATTTCTCGATATCCATACTTACCCAATGGGCGGGCAAGGTACTGCTCAAGCTACATGAAAACAAGAACAATGCACCGATACCTAAAGTCTATAGGATGGGAAGAATGGGATTCTTTTATTGGAATTCGGGCAGACGAGCCAAGACGGGTTTCAAAATTCAGAGCCAATCCACACCCAGAAAGTAGGCACGAAACAATTTGTATGCCACTGGCCTCTTTAGAAGTATCCGCAAAGGATGTCGGGAAGTTCTGGGTAAACAGTGATTTCGATCTTGGCTTGCCAAACATCAACGGCAAAACAATGCATGGTAATTGCGACCTGTGCTACTTGAAACCGAAGTCTCAGATTCTGAGTCTGATAAAAGAAAAACCAGAGAGGGCGCTCTGGTGGATAAAGCAAGAGGAATTGGCCTCAAAAAGATGCGAGGGAAACGGCCAGTTTTTTGCGATTGACAGACCAAGCTATGCGGCAATGTACAAATACTCATTTGAACAAAGCGATATGTTTGACCCTAATGAAGAAACCATTTCTTGTTTTTGTGGAGATTAAAAATGAAAACACCAGTAAATCACGAAGTTAGAAAACACGCCCGACTCTCAGCATCACGCACAGATCGGTTCATGCAATGCCCAGGCTCATATCGCCTTGAATCCCTCATGCCCTATGAGCCAGCAGGTGAGGCCGCTGCCATTGGCACAGCCATCCATGAGCTGTCAGAGATCATTCTGCGCGGTGGTGAAATACCAACCGGAACTGATCCTGACCATTTATCTATGGCCCAAGGCTATGCCAACTTTGTCAATACTCTGGTCGAGAATCCGCGCAAAAAGATGATTGAAGTCAATCTGGATGAGGGTCTGCAATCCCTGCACCCTGCGCTTGGCGGCACGGCTGACGCTGTCCTGGTCGATGGCGACCACTTAATTGTTTGTGATTTAAAGACTGGAAGAGTGCCAGTCGAGGCCAAAGACAACAAACAAATGCTGACCTATGCCTTGGGAGCCATGAGGCAATTCAAAGCGCCCAGCCACATCACTTGCACCATGCACATCTTTCAGCCTAGGGTCGGCCACAGCAAATGGACAGTTTCTGGCCAGGACTTGATTGATCACGGCAACAAACTCAAAACTGCTGCCGAGCTGGCGCTCACTAGCGATGCACCCACAAGTCCCAGTGTCGATGCCTGCCGTTACTGCAAAGCCAAGACCATTTGCCCAAGCATGCGCGAGAAGGTCCAGGAAGCTGCCAGAAGCGATTTCAAGCCAGACATGACAGTCACACCAGAGATGTTAGAAAACGCTGTCCTGGTATCAGCCTGGGCCGACAGTGTGCAGTCTGCTGCCAAAGATCAACTTACCAATGGCAAAACAATCCAGGGCTGGACCATGCGTGCTGGTCGCAAAACGAAATTCTGGAAAGACGAGAAGTTGGTGATGGAAGCATTCAAAGAAGTTGATGCAGTATGGGAGCTGAAGTCGCCCAGTGCTGTCTTAAAACTTGGAGTCGAAGTCAGCGAAGACCTAGTCGGTGAGAAGAGTGCTGCGCCAAGTCTGGTCAAGGAGAAGCAAGTATGACCAAAGACGAAGCATTACGCCTTGCATTGGAGGCGCTGGAATATCCGGGGCCATCATGGATAGAAGCAAGACAACCCGCCATCACCGCCATTAAAGCCGCACTAGAAGCGAAGGATGAGCCTGTGGCGTGGGGAGCATCGGCATTATCAAAGCCTGAATATATTGCCGAGCAAAAAGCAAAGACCAGTCAATTGCGAAACATGATGGATGAGGTTGTTCAAACAGTTCCAAACTTTGACCAGTTACAACAAATAGTCAATAACCTTGAACGCTGTTTAACAAGGGATTCAAAGCATGAATTTTTGCGTGTTTGGATTCGTGATTGGACTGAACACAAACTGTCAAAACACACCCCACCACAGCGCACATGGGTAGGGCTGACGATTGAGGAGCGTGAGCAAATACAGCAAGAGTGCTTTGGAAAAGTGCCTCACCATGTTGCATTTGCCCATGCCATTGAAGCCAAGCTCAAGGAGAAGAACAAATGAAGACATCGCATGTCTGGGCCACTATTTTGTCCATGTTGATCATCTTTTGGAGCTTCATGCTCCATTTGCTGATCGACTGGTCTGTATAGAATCCAACCCTCACGCCCCCAAAAGAAAAGCCTGGCAGCGCGTTAACACTACCAGGCCGAAGTCCAACTAAAGGGCAACTAACAAAATGAAACACCCAAACAAAGGAATTTCAGTGTCAATCATAACTGAAACACCCCAAAACGACACATTTCTCCAGTCCCAGTCTGTGGCCTGCAAGATAGGCGCAGTCGCCCCTGATGCGGTCTTTTGTACCTTTGCCCTGCAAGGCAATAAAAAGATTCCATACAAGCGAAGTGGCCAAGGTGTTGCACGGGATACAGACCCAGCCGAACTCTACACATCCGAAGACATTTGGGCCATGGAGTCAGCCCCAAGTGGCCAATACCTTGGCCTAGTCCAGCAGCGCCCCATCATCAGCGCATCAGGAAACTATTTGGTTTGCCTTGATGTGGACATGAAACACGCCTCTGGACCGACCAACGTGGCCATCCAGCGCATGGCAAAGTACGTCAAGCAAAAGAAGATGCTGACCGAGGTTTCTGTCTCAGGCCGTGGCCGTCATGTTTTCTTATGGGTCTCACCACCCAAAGAATCTGACCTGGTGCTGCCGAAATACAAGCTGGGCGGTGGTCAGGAACTGGAAGTATTTGGCCTCCCAAACAGTGCAGGCAAGTCAGTGCTACTTTCTGGCAACGCTGTGGTGGGTGAATTCCAAGAGGCCGTGGACCTTTTTAGTCTTCTACAAGACTGGGGCATCATCGAGCAGCACCAGCTGCAAGAGCCAAAGCCTGCACCATCCCAATCATTTGACTTCACCCAATTAGGCTCAAGACTTGAAGACAGCGATCTTGATCGTGCCGTCAAGGCTTTGCACCACATTAGTCCTGACTGTGACTATGACCAGTGGATCGAGCTGGGCCAAGCGCTGCATACCGAATTCGGTGAGGCTGGTCTTGGCCCATGGATGCAGTGGTCCATGGCTGGTCAGAAATTCCAAGGCACAAAAGACATTGAAGTCCACTGGAAGTCATTCCACCAGGGCAAAGGTGTGGGGCTTGGCACACTTTATAAACATGCCAAGGACTGTGGCTGGGAAGCGCCAACCAAACAGACCGAGCGCAAGTCAGCGGTGGAAGACTTTGCTGCAGTCATCAGTCAGGCTCAAGCGCCAGTGGCCACAGATGAAGTCAAAGGCTGGCCAGAGCGCCATCTGTCCATTGGCCAGATCAAACCTATCCGCTACATGGTCAAAGGCTTTTGGGCGCACAGCTTCATGGTGCTGGCCGGACAGCCTGGCATCGGTAAGACCACGGCCATCATCAGTCTTTGCATGGTCATGGCAGGCTTACAGGCCAAGGACTGCCAACTCACAGCCACCAAAAAACGCAAAACAATCATCGTGACTGAAGACTCGGACCAAGTCGAAAGAACATTAACAGGCTATGCACGGCATTATGGGATAAACCCAAAAGCATTATCAGATTGGTTTGTCATCATCGATGCCAAAAGGTCTAATGTGAAGGATTTACTTATGCTTGCGCATAATGTAATAAATCACACGATTGAGAATATCAGGCCATTATTGGTACTTGATACGGCCAATGCCACCATGGATATTGACAACGAGAATGACAACTCTGAAGTCGGTGCATATATTGCCGCCCTAAAGCAGACCATCTATATCCAACTGGACACGCCAGTCTGCATCATCACCCACACGAACAAAACAATATCAAAGTCAGACTCAGATGCCACAGCCCGTGGTGCAAGTGCATTCACAGGCGATGCAACCCTCACGGGAATCTTGTTTGAAGACGAGACCAAGACCCGCTATATGCGCCTGGTCAAGACCCGATACCAGCCCAACTTCAGAGAAATCAAATTCCATAGTGATGTCTTTGCTGACACTGTCTTGGATGAAGATGGCGATATTCAAGAGCAGATGGTGCTGCTGGTAGTCCCAGAAATGTCATCAGAGGAAGACCGAAGGCAGGCAGCCAATGACCGGCAGAACGATAAAAAACAGCAACAAGTCCAAGATGCAGCAGACGCTGCCTGCAACTTTGTCCAGTCCATCATCAATGCCAAAGGCGCGGTCATCATGCGCAGAGGGTCTGGGCGGCCAAGTGTCCCAAAAGAATTGAATGGTATGCACCAGCTGGAGTGGGCCGACATCTACCAAGCAGTCCCAATGGCTGACCAAAGCTATGCAAGAAAGGCCGTCAGCAGTGCCATCTTTCAGCGCTTTGCATTGGACCAAGCAAGCAGCGGATGGGTTCAAATAAAGTAAACCGGTAAACCGGTAGTAAACCGGTAGTAAACCGGTATACCGGTTTAGATAAAGGCAGGTCTGTTGGTATAAGTGGGGGTCGTAGACCCACTTATCCACAGGCCAATCTGGTCAGTTTTGGGATAGTCAAAAGTAAAGCGGTAAAGCGGTAGATTTCCTTAACCCATACCGGTTTACTTTTGACCCTTTTTGGAGAAAAGCAATGGTCCAACAAGTTGAGCAGTTATCCACAGGTTATCCACAATTAGAGAAATTCGTGGAAGATGAGCGCGTTTTCTGCCATCAGTGCAGTAAGGCGGTAGAAGTGGAGCAGCGCCAGTCCATGCCAGCAGAGCAGATGGAGCGCCACCGAAAGGTCAACGCCAAACCATTGCAGTGGATGTTTGACCAAGCCAAGGTCAAAGGTGGATGGGCAACAGTCACATGGTCCGAACATCAGTGCAGCCAGACTGGCCTCGCTGCATTCCCGACAGATGTCAAGCACCGATGCCACATGTTTCAGGCCAAGCCCTCGGCAGTAGAATCCGAGGAATGGTGGTTGACTTAAAACGCAAAAGAAAAAGCATTGAACACATTGACCAAGTCAAGGTGGTCCAACACTTTCGTGCGTTCTATCCGGACTGCATCATTGCGGCAATACCCAATGGAGGCGATAGAAGCCCTCAAGAGCGCGTTAGATTGCACAGTGAAGGGGTATTGGCAGGGATGCCTGATCTTTGCGTTCTGGAGGCTAAGAACGGGTTTCATGCGCTATTTGTGGAAATGAAGACCAAGGCCGGTGTGGTTTCAGACAAGCAAAGCGCATTAGGTTTGCAGTTAAATGCAAAAGGGTATCGGTCAGTGGTCGCAAGGTCTGCTGCCGAAGCAATCAAAACAATCGAGGATTATCTGAATGGCAAAACCAAAACGTAAAGCACAAACACTTGCAGAAGTGGCCGACAACATTGCCGAAAGGCAGATGGGTCTCAAAGAGCAAGCAGCTCTCGCACGCAAAGAAGCTACCGATGTCAATAAAAAGATTCACGCTGCTGGTGGCGAAATTACCATCCTAGACAGACTCTCCGAAGGTGAGACCATTCTCAGCTTGGCAAGGTCGTTGAAGGTGAGTCACACGGCTTTCTATGACTGGATCGATAGAGGGGGCGAGGCGCGGGCTTCTGCCCTTGCGCGTGCGCGGGCGCGTGGTGGCCGAAGTTTAGCAGAGGAAACGCTAGAAATTGCAGACGCTGCCACGCCTCAAGAGGCGCAGGTGGCCAAGCTGAGAGTGGACACAAGGCGCTGGCTGGCCTCAAAGCAGGCGCCAGACGAGTATGGTGACAAGCAGCAGCCACTGGTCAACATCGACCTGGGAAGCATGGCGCTCGATGCCCTGCGCAAGCGCAGCATCGTATCAGTAGACGATTCTGAGTAAATGAATACCGAAGCATTCAGTCACTTTATACAACGACCATTATGTTAAGTGGATAACTAGATATCCACAGAATTAAGTGCATCAAAGTATTACAAGCCTACTTATGCACAGGAATCTGTGGATAAAGTTGGCCAAAATCCGTGGATAACCCCGCGGTGGCCAGCTGGCGGTCGGTGGCCGCGACCCCCCCGTGGCCGGCTTGGCGGGGGCGACTGTGGCGGCACTAAACACCTACTAAAAAAATTTTTTAAAAAAGTAACAACTAACGCAAATTGTGCAAAAATGTCAATTCCACAAACAATGGAGTAAACAAATGAAAACGAAGCAAACGACAGTGACCATCAAGGGTCAAGAGTGGATAGTCTTAGACACTGACGAGGCTCAAGACAAGAAAATCTTCTGCAAGCTGATGAGCTTGGATGGCACAATTGTCTGGCACGCATGGGTCGATATAAACCAGATAGTGGGGATAATATGAACATCACGTTATTAACTAAGGTCAGGCAATTGTTTAATGTTGATTATGTGCCTAATAGCACGAATAGACATAATCAGCGTCAATATATCAAGGCATTAAGAATATTGGGTGATAAGTGGTTAACGCACCCGCATAATAAAGTGCAGAGAATACAGTGATTATTATCTATTCAATACTGATATTCAATGTTTTATTTATATTGTTTGTTTTGTATAAGGATTATATGACTCAAAAGAAATGTCCACCATGTAATGGGAACTGCAATCAGGGGCGAGATTGTCCGGCAAGAAAATGAAGAGTAACTTTGTAAACAATCACATCAGGCTCAATGGGAACTGCCATGGCCACAAATTACAGCTGTGCAACAAGTGCAATCGTCAAAAGCCGCCAGAGGGTGGGGTGGAGATGAGTGCGACCAGGTGGTTTTGTGCATCGTGCTGGACCAATCGGGAGACCAGTAGGCAACTAAGGGAAGCGAGGGTGACATGACTGATTTATTGACAGCGATGCACTTGTCTGTGGTGCTGTTGGATTTAAAGATCAAGATGATGCAGGCTATTTCAGATGGTCAGTTTGAGTATGCAATGACGTTGCATTTGCTGATACTGGTCAGGACTGATGAGCTAGATGCGCACAAGTGGGCGATGAGTCCTCGGGCTTGGGCCATCTATGAGACGATTCACCCATGAGTAAAGAAAATGTGTTTGCGTTGTGGGTGGAGAGGTATCAGCCTGATCCTGTGCTATTTGTGCAAGAGGTTTTGGGGGTTGACCCTGACCCGTGGCAGATTGAGTTTTTGAAGGCGATAGCGAGAGGGGATCGGAAGATATCTGTAAGAAGTGGCCACGGGGTGGGGAAAAGTACAGCAAGCAGCTGGGCCATGCTCTGGTACTTTATGACTCGGAGTCCAGTCAAGGTGGTGGTGACAGCGCCAACGAGCAGCCAGCTTTATGACGCGATGTTTGCGGAGCTAAAGAGGTGGATCAATGCGATGCCTTTGCCTTTGCAGGGGTTGCTGACTGTCAAGCAGGAGAGGATTGAATTCAATGCTGCACCGACTGAGATGTTTATTTCAGCCAGGACATCAAGAGCAGAGCAGCCTGAGGCATTGCAGGGAATTCACAGTGAGAACGTGATGCTGGTGGCCGATGAGGCTTCTGGTGTGCCGGAACAAGTGTTCGAGGCGGCAGCTGGAAGTATGTCTGGCCACAATGCTGTGACGCTATTGCTGGGGAATCCGGTGAGGTCATCAGGATTCTTTTACGACACCCACACGCGCCTGGCAGATGAGTGGACCACGTTTCAAGTGGCCTGCACTGACTCGCCACGGGTGTCGGATGAGTACGTCAAAGAGATGGCCATGCGCTATGGCGAGGAGAGCAATGTCTACCGCATCAGGGTGATCGGTGAATTTCCCAAGGGTGATGACGACACTGTCATTGCCATGGACTTGCTGGAGAGCGCGGTCAATCGGGATGTGGCGCCAAGTGACTATGCGCCCATGCTCTGGGGCTTGGATGTGGCGCGGTTTGGATCAGACCGGTCAGCGCTGTGCAAGCGCCAAGGGAATGCGGTCACAGAGAATATTCGGACATGGAAAAACTTGGACCTGATGCAACTGACTGGTGCGGTGGTGGCTGAGTATCAGGCGCTGCCACCAAGCCAGCAGCCAAAGGAAATACTGGTCGATTCCATTGGATTAGGCGCTGGGGTGGTGGACCGGCTCAGAGAGCTGGGCCTGCCGGCCAGAGGGATCAATGTGAGTGAATCACCCGCGATGGGTGGAACGTACAGGAATCTGAAAGCAGAGCTTTGGTACAAGGCAAGGGCGTGGCTTGAGGCGCGGGATTGCAAGATGCCAAAGGATGAGGTGCTGATTGCTGAACTGGCCACAGTGCGGTACTCATTCACCAGCAACGGCAAGATCGCCATCGAGGGGAAAGACGAGATCAAGCGAAGGGGCCTACCAAGTCCAGACAAGGCTGATGCCTTTGTCCTGACATTTGCGTCTGATGCAATAGCCGGAATGTACGGGTCAACGGGTAACGGCAAATGGTCGCAACCACTGCGCAGAAACCTAGTCAGGGTTGCATAATTCGGGTATTGACAAACCAACGGGGGAAACCTATGAAGGCAATGAGTAAAGCGCAAAAGAAGGTCGGCTCAGTAATGAAAGAGTTTGGCTCTGGCAAGCTGCACAGTGGCAAGGGTGGCCCAGTGGTCAAGAATCCCAAGCAGGCCATTGCCATTGCCATGAGTGAAGCGAAGATGCCCATGCGCGGTCAGCGCACAGCAAAGAACAAGGCGAAAAAATAATGGCTACTCTAAAACGCACCATGGAACAGGTCATGGACCGAGAAGAGGGCGAGGACATGAGCGCAGGCGAGAACTGCCCCATGCCCACGCAAGACATTACCCTCAACCTAAAGAACCGCGCCAAGGCAATTACCAGCGCGGCCTATGGTCCTGAGAATCCCAAGCTGCCAAATGAGGCTTTTTGGCGCAAGAAGGCTGACCAGTGGGATGTCAGCATTGAAGACTCAAAGAAAAGTCGATGCGGTAACTGCGCGGCATTTAACGTGTCTGACAAACTCAAAGAGTGCATTGCCCAAGGCATTGGCATGGAAGCAGACCCATGGGGAACAATCAAGTTGGCCGACCTTGGCTATTGTGAAATTTTCGATTTCAAGTGCGCAGGCACTAGAACGTGCGATGCATGGGTGGTCGGTGGCCCGAATACGGGTGAAGAGTCTGAAGACATGGAAGATGAAGGAGAAGAGGAATGAAAGGTTTGTATGAAAATATTCATCGAAAACGCGAAAGAATTGCTGCTGGCAGCAAAGAGAAAATGCGCAAGCCTGGGGCAAAGGGCGCTCCAAGCGCTTCAGACTTTAAGGCAGCGGCTAAAACCGCCAAGCCAGTGAAAAAGAAATGAAGACCCCAGCTTGGCAGCGTAAAGAGGGCAAAAGCCCGACTGGCGGCTTAAATGCCAAGGGTCGGGCCAGCGCCAAGGCCGAGGGGATGAACTTGAAAGCGCCAGTCAAGGCAGGCGACAACCCAAGGCGTGCATCATTCTTGGCACGCATGGGCAATATGCCTGGGCCTGAGATGAAGGGCGGTGAGCCGACCAGACTGCTGCTGAGTCTGAAGGCATGGGGCGCCAGCAGTAAGGCAGACGCCAAAGCCAAGGCGGCTGCGATCAGTGCCAGAAACAAGGCCAAGAAATGATTTGTCCAATTGTCATTGCCACTGTCAGGGGCCACGGGTTGGCCGTATTACTGGAATCCATCAAGCAATACGCGCCAGAGTGTCCGGTCTATCTGCGCGGCCCAGAGTCGGTGATTGAAAATTTCCAAGCCGATCTGAAGATTTATGGCCAGCCAAGGAACTTTGGCGAGGACTATAACGAGATCATTGAGGCAGCGCTCAAAGACTGGTCATCGTGCATTGTGGCCAATGACGACATAGTGCTGACCCCCACCAGCGTGAAGGTGCTGATGGAAGATGTGGCCATTGTCAGGACCATGCATCAATACAAGGCTGGCTGGGTGGCGGCTCGAAGTGATGCGGCAAGGTCTGGCCAGAATGTGCGGATCACTGAGAAACCAGAAAAATTGAGTTTCTACAAATTCCCCTCTGAGTCCCACATCAAACTGGTCCAAGAGATCAGCCCAATATTTGCATGGATATCAAGCGATGCATTTGAAGAGGCAAAGTTTCCCCCTCTGAATTGGTACAGTGACGATGTGCATTGTATGGACTTGGTGCAAAAAGGCTATGGCCACTATGTGTCAGCCAGCTATGTCCACCACATTGGCAGCAACACCATTGGCATGAATGCCAAGCAGCTGCATGAGGATGCGCTGCCATGGCTCAAAGAGAATCGACCAAACTATGCGAGTGCCTGGTTTGGTTCTTAACCTTGGGTCTGGCAAAGACTGGAATCCTGAGTATCTGAATGCAGATATACAGGCCAGCAAGAATCCTGACTGGCTGGTCGATATCAGCAAGGTCAAGTGGGGCGACACGTTAAAGACGCGCTTTGGGCAGCTGGAAATCGTGCCAGGTATGTTTGAGGCCATTGTGGCCAATGATGTGCTCGAACACATCCCCAATCTGGTCGATGCCATGACCAACTGCAAAGAGCTGCTGAAGGTGGGCGGTGAGATGCGGATTCATGTGCCTTATGACCTGAGTCTTGGCGCTTGGCAAGACCCGACCCATGTCAGGGCATTCAATGAGAATTCTTGGCGGTATTACACCGATTGGCACTGGTACTTGGGCTGGCCAGATCGGTTTGAGATGACAACGCTGGAAATGAGGCTCTCAAAGGTGGGAGAAGCACTAGAATTGCCACAAGACGAAATCATCCGCACGCCACGCGCTGTGGACTCCATGTATGTGGTTCTTACAAAGGTCAAGCCATGATTGAAAACATCACCGATAACTTATCCACCGACATTGCAGCCACCGAGCCAATGGATGAGATGGAACTGCAAGCCATCATCACGCAAGACCTGACAGATGCCATCAGCTATGTGGACAGTGACTTGTCACCCACACGCGCCAAGGGGACTGAATACTATCGCGGTGATTTATTCGGCAATGAGGTCGAAGGCAACAGCAAGGTGGTGGCCATGGAGGTGCGGGACACTGTCTCGGCCATGCTGCCCAGCCTGATGCGGGTTTTCTTTAGTTCTGAAAATGTGGTCGAGTTCACGCCCAAGGGACCCGAAGACACCAAGATGGCCCAGCAGGCCACCGACTATTGCAACCACATTTTCCAAAACGACAATTCTGGGTTCTTAACGGCCTATGCAATTTTCAAGGATTCTTTGGTACGCAAATGCGGCATTGCCAAATTCTTTTGGGAAGATGATGAGAAGGTCCGGATTGAAGAGTACACCGGCCTCGATGACCAGACCCTAGAGATGCTGATGCAAGAGCCTGGTGGTGAGGTCAAGATTGTGGTCTCTTACCCTGACCCAAGCATTGACGAGGCGCAGCTCACAACTGTGGACCCTATGATTGGTCAGCCCATGGTCATGCCTGCACCAATGATCCATGATGTGCAGATCAAGCGCATCACAAAGGATGGTCGGATCAGGATCATGGCCGTGCCACCCGAAGAGCTACTCTTGGACAGACGCGCCAGATCGTTTGACGACTCGACCATCATTGCCCACCGGCAAATGGCCACCATGGCTGACTTGTTGGCCATGGGTTATGACCAGGATGAGATTGAAGAGAATATGTCATCGACTGACTTGGACAGCAATGACGAGTATTTAGCGCGTCAGCCACTGTCCACGACATTTGGCACAAATGACGCTGCCAACCCGATGATGCGCAGAGTGCTTTACATCGAGGCTTATTCCCGCGTGGACTTTGATGGCGATGGCATTGCCGAACTGCGCAAGGTCTGCTGCATGGGTGGTGGCTATAAGGTGGTGCGTAATCTGCCGGCCAGCTACATCCCCTTTGCTGACTTTCCCTGCGACCCAGAGCCACACACAAGCCCACTTGAGGCGATGTCGATTTTTGACATTACCCGCGACTTGCAAGAGATCAAGTCGGAAATACTCAGGAACACACTGGACAGTCTGGCCCAGAGCATTCACCCGCGTATGTCGGTGGTCGAGGGTCAAGTGAACATTGACGATTGCCTTAATAACGAAACGGGTGCAATTATCAGAATGCGCGCGCCTGGCATGGTCCAACCCCTGACAACCCCATTTGTGGGTCAGGCCGCATTCCCGATGATGGAATACATGGACC
>Ga0209442_1000107_pt1 | contig 47771 bp, 51 predicted proteins | sample LauGreSBDMM110DD_2_FD_187565 | JGI IMG/M metagenome (GOLD analysis project Ga0209442, IMG submission 187565) | Freshwater lake microbial communities from Lake Michigan, USA - Sp13.BD.MM110.DD (SPAdes) (version 2) | ecosystem: Environmental > Aquatic > Freshwater > Lake | place: Lake Michigan...
GGGCAAGGTTCACAACAGCGGTCTCAGGCTTGGCTTCAAGAACTTCCACACGGGCTTCTAGGGGGGCAAGGTCCACAACAGCGGGCTCAGATTTGGCTTCAAGAACTTCCAGACGAGCCATCATAGCTTTCATCATGCTGTCAAAAGAATCTACTTTGGCATCTAAAGCGGCAATCTTTGACTCTACGCCTGAAAGATCAACGCTACTGGAGCCACTAGATGGGACGAAAGAAGGAACGACAACACCGGATTCAATCAGACCAATTCTGTATTCAATGGAAGATACTTTGTTTAGTAGGTGCTCAACGGAAGACATTTTTATATGTTCTGTAATAAATGCAGGAAATTTTTTTATTTAATTGGACGCTTTTCCCATAGTTCAAAATGGAAATTATATTTTCCTTCAGATTCTGGAACGGAAGTTGCAATTTGTGTATAACATGCAGATACATCTGGAAAGAAGGTATCACAATAGAAGTCACCGTGAACAATGGTTTTATAAATACTTCTTACATTGCTTGTTTTAATGGCGCGTAAATATACATGTTCACCTCCGATTATAAATACCTTATATAAGTTTGTAATGGTGCTGCATTTATGTAAGGCGTCTTCATAACTATTACATACAATACCTTTAGTAGTTTCATTGACTGGAATAATATAGTTCTTTTTTGTTGTTAAAATAATATTTATTCTGTTTGGCAGAAGTCGTCCCATAGATTCGTAAGTTTTTCTTCCCATAATAACGGCATTAATTAGATTTTTTGAATCTGGAGTAGCTGTAGTAATATTTTTAAAATAGCTAATATCTCTATGAATTTTCCAAGGAATGATATTTTCCTTAGCAAAACCATTTTTAAAGTCGGTGGCGACCAATATTTCTATCTTTAGATCTGACATATTTGGAATTAAAGATAATTCTATTTACTTTTTTAAGTCATATAGTTCTGAAGATGTTATGTTATCAAAAATTTATATCTAGATTAGATACGAAATATCCATTTTATTTAAGAAAGCATAATCGTAATATAAGTATATGTAAACAACAAGTAATAATGGCTACAACGCTTACAACGTTTGATTTTGGTGATGAAGAAGATAAGAAAAAACCAAAACAGACACCTATTTCTAATAGGGTACGAAAACAAATAAACTTGCTAAATAGTTTATTTTACGATACAAATATATTAACCGGTAGAGAACTATTTGAAACGTTACGAGAAAAATTAATAAATCCGTACAAAGTAGAATTTAAAAAAGAAAATGAAAAAATGTATTTAGTCATTCATCCTGATATAGTTGCGAATAAAATAGAATATGTTGAAGAGTTAGAAAATATTGCAAAGATTATAAATGATTCGTGTAATATTTCTTATATTAGAAACGTGTTAAATAAAATTCGTATTAACAAAGATGAAAAACTATCCTCTAAACTTGTAATTTCTTTCCAAGACCTATACGAATAAAAATAATATATACGCATAATATAACACAAATCACATGGAAACGATTAATATTGGTTTCAAAAAGTTTGAAGTCAGCGAACAAGCAAAACTTGTATACAATGCTTTTCTGATAATCTTCATATGTCATCTGCTATCTGGATTCGTTACAGATATGGGACCTGTAGCATTTGTTCTATATAGTATTTACCTATTAGGTGTTGGTAGTTTGAGTGTATATGCATCTAACTGCATTGTTGTCGGACAATGTATTACCTATGCATGGATCGTTTCTTACCTATACATTATAATTGCAGTTATGTATGTAATTGCGCTTGTGTTTGTACTATGGGTTAAGTTTTCTACAGGTAAGAATATGTCTCGTAAGAGTGTTCGTAAATCCCGCAAATAGATATAAGGATTTCTTTTTTAATTAAATAATGGATATTTTAACTTTTAAAAATAAGATTATTTACACGTTTCGGAAATATGCAAAACAGGGTTTGTGTGAAAAAGCAGGTGTTCATTCTTATGATGTAGTGTATGTAGATGTTCTTTCCCATATTTACGAATATAGTAAAAAAATTCAAAAACCAATTCGTATCCTTGAAATGGGTGTAAATAAAGGGGGATCTGTTCTATTATGGAAAGAATTATTTCCAGATGCAACTATTATTGGAATTGACATAGATATTTCTCACATAGATGATCGCTGTAATAAATTAAATGATATTAAGTTTTATGTTGCAGATCAAAATGATAAAAGGCTTCTAAATTATCTTGAATTAGAGGGACCATTTGATTTAATTATTGATGATGCATCTCATGATGCTTTTAAACAAATGACCTCGTTTTATATGTTACATAAGCTATTACGACCTCAGGGGTATTATGTAATTGAATCAATTTATCCAGAAAATGTGTACACTAATGATTTTGAAGAGCATTTTCAGAAGGTAGACTTGCGCCAAATAAAAAATAGAGGGGATGATGTAGTTTTTCTATACCAAAACCAAAAGTCTAAAACAATAGATATCGTATTTTCCCCTATATCAAATGCTTCTTTCCATGTTATATAATAATGTGTATGTCACATTACGAGATTACTGCACTGAAGAACATTCTTTTTTACACCTTTCGGAATATATTCCTCCTCAAACTCGTCATTACTAACCGAATAACACACCCTTGGAATACCAACACTGTTAATTGCCTTGGCACAGTGTAGACAAGGAGAAGAGAGTTTGAAGGGATAATCCATACTTTTTGTTCCTACACGTACTACGTATAGCTTACACTTGTTGATAAACTGCTTATCCTTCGTTCGCATAATCTGCCGAAGCTTTTTAATTGCTTCCATCTCTGCATGGATACTAAAGATATTTTCCATATTTAAGTTTCGCACATGATTATATCCTTCTGCAATAATTTCTTTGTCGTTGTATACAATTACACATCCGTGTTGATGTTGCATGCTAGATTTACGTGCAAGCTCCATTGCCTTATCATAAAAAAAGTCAGGCTGCTGCCTCTTCATAGTCAGGGATGGAGGTTGGTTGTTTGTCTTATAAGTGGACCGTCGTATGATCATTCAGAAAGGATGATTGTTCGTTGTAAGAAACTTTCAAATTTTTTTGAATGTATTTAAAATCACATGTACTTTATGTAACAATGCAATTAATTATTCATTTGAACTATATAAATATAGCGTATGAATCTTATATACAAGATTCTCCCTATTATCTTTTACCAATTGATGGAAAACCAATTTTAGAACATGTCCTTGCATTATATCATCAAAAATTAGAATTATCAAATATTTTATTTATTTTACATGATGATGTATGCAATACTGGATTCGTATCTAAAAAAATTACAGATATTATGAATAATAGTCCACATCCATATAAAATTATTATTTCAAAAGAAATAAACAGTCCTCTTTACATAGAAATAGAAGAATATATTGATGATAATGTACCTCTTCTTTTTATAGAGCCGACAATCCTATATCATAATGTGGATGAATATATATCTAAATCAATGGACTATACAATAAGTCAATTATATATGGATAATGAAGAAATTGGAATGATATATTTTCATTCAAAGCAAGAATATCTTCATGCAGAAAAGTATAATATAACAATTTTAGATTATAATGAAACAGATAGAAAAAGTATTTTCTGGTTAAATACACCAGAATCCTATATTACATATGTAAATAAAAAAGAAATTATTTCAACAAAAATAGAAAATAGCTATACTTATCAAATAAGCAATATGTGTAAAATAGATTTTAGGATATTAGAATGCGGAAAGGGATTTCGTTTAGATTCCTTTTCTATTGCAATAATTTTAGAAGGTTCGTGTAGTGTTGTTGGTGAAGAAATTATATGTCAACAAGATACAATTCTTGCAGGAGAGGGAGTATTTATTACAAACAGTTTTTCAAAAATTCTTTTCATAGAGGATCAAAGTATTGTTGATAAAAAATCCTATTGTGCAATTATTGATCATAAGCAAGCATTTGTAAGCGGAAACATTATAAGTACAGTAGCACCATCTATGGTAAAAACAACAAATTATGAAGTACTTTATAGAGAAACGGATATAGAATATAATGTTCCAATTCAATACACTTCAGATAAAGAAATATATTTGTTATACGATGGATGCTTATACATGAATAATAAGAGATTTTTAAAAGATAGTGCAATAGAAGTGTTAAAGGGGCAAGCACGTATTAAAAGATCTTTATTACCTTCTAAATATATTCTTGTACGAGTTAAAGAAACATCTTTATCAGTAGCTTAGTGAATTGTATGGAACTTCCAAAGATATACGATACGTTTCCTTATAATGGAGAATCAATTGTTTGGCTCCGATTAAAACTATATGCTCCTGTAGTAGATCATTTCTATATTATTGAGTCAATATATACTTTTTCAGGTGTTCGCAAAGACAAGTTATATAGTGAAATATATACAGAACAGTTTCAAGCTTATAAAGATAAAATTACATTTATTATCATAGAAGAATACGATAAGATATCCTATGATAATTGGATTTCAAAATATAATTTACTAGCATCTGACTGGATGATTGATAAACGATCATGGTATCGTGAAAACTATCAGCGAGAGATGGTACTTCCATATTTACAAGATAAAACCTATTTTATCCTTCTTGTAACAGATTGTGATGAAATAATTAGACCTAATTTAATTACAGAACTAAAAGAATACATGTATTATGAATTGGAAACGCCAACTTGTTTAAAGATGGATATGTATAATTATAATTTTTCATGGTATAAGAATTTATATTGGGAACTAGGATTTGTAGTGAATGATATTTTTTTACGTTCAAATACCTTTTCTCATGTATATCGCGGTCTTTTAAGTATTTGTAGAGTAATAAAAAATTTATCTAGTGTACCAAATATACGAACGATTGAGAATAGTGGTTGGCATTGTAGTTACTTTATGTCATTGGATGATATTACGAGAAAGGTAGAATCTTTTGCACATATAGAATTTAATCAACCAGAATACACTACAAAAGAACATATTTATGAATGTATTCAACATGGGAAAGAATTATTTGGACGAGATATTCAAGATAAAATTACTCCTGATATGTTATTTCCAGCAGACTATCATGGTTTACCAGATAATTGGGAGATAATTCAACAAGAGCTTTTAGAATCTCAAGAGATAAATGGAGGTATAAAGAAAAGAATAAATAATCCAAGTATAACTTAGAGAGGTAGAATATGCAGACAAAGATTACTACACCAAATAACTTTCGTGACAATTATATTCTTGTAATTGATAGTTTAGACAGAGATATCGCTAAGTATTCTACTCCAAGTGAGTATGTAGTAAAGCTTCCTGTAAATTTACGAAATACAGACACCATTGAGCTAATGTCTTTACAACTAACCCGTACGGAAACAAATGTAAATTCTGGAAATAAAAGTTTTTCTGTAACAATTAGTGCAACTACATATACAGTGACTTTAACAGAAGAAGATATAGCCAGTGGAGCAAACTTAGCTTCTTATGTACAAACTGCAATTCGTACAGCAACAGGTGATAATACATTTACTGTAACTTATAGTTCTACTACAAGAAAACTAACAATTGGTCACCCTACAACAATCTTTAGCATTGATGTAGGAGAGAATAGTGCTCGACTTCTTGGAATGCTTGCAACTACTGGTTTTAGAGGAGCGGGTAGTATTACTGCAAGTGCCATAGGAGGAGGAGCCTATGCAATTGCGGGAACAAGAATAGTAGATCTTTCAGGAACACCTTATCTGATATTGACAATGAACGATTATGATCGTGTACTATCACCATCCAATGCCGCACAAAAGAGTTTTCTAGTAGTTCCTATGGAAAATTACACAGTAGGACAACGTTTCGTTATTTGTGGAGATGAAAAAGAAAAAAAGGGGATTTATATTTTAACAAATAATCAAAAAAATCTGTTTGAGCTACGTGTATCATTTAAAAGACCAGACGGGTCATTATATGATTTTGCCGGAGTAGATCATGTTATGACATTCCGTGTATATCGTCACGACTTTCACGATTATAACTCATAAAGTTTTGTAATCTAATGATAAAGGAAGATGTTGTTTTTAGAGAAGTCACAACCCGTTCGTTTATTAGATATCTTTGTATTTGGTCCTTTTATTATATGGTATGCTTTGAATTATACCTATTATAAAAAACAAAAAGAATATATACAATCTCGTCTTACTAAAACTTTTTTACTATTGATAGGTTTTTACACTATTATTTACAATGCTTATAATTTTATAGGACATTACATTGATCTCTATCCTTTAATGTAAACCATTATAATATGCTATATTCCAATCCATTTTTTTTTAATGCCATACCTACATATTGCATAAGTTCATCTTTCGTGTAAAAAATAGCATCTGGTTGAAAAGATGTGATATATGTAAGATATTTCTCTTGAATATTTAATTCTTGCATCTTTTCCACAATTTTATTTACATTACATGGATAACGAATAGATAAATTCTCATAAATTTTTAACATTTGGTTAATAAATATATTTGTCTCATCTCTCTCCTGTGTAAAAATAGACCTTAATATATTATATGTATTTTCATCAGAATCTCTGCCATTTTCTATAAATATTACTTTTACATTGGGAAGCATTTCTGAAAGAATATTCAAGAATTGAACATCAGAAGGTGGACCAAATCTTATAATATATGTATCAGGTTCTTGAATATGTTGGAAAAAACGTTCAAATCGGCGCTTATATTTTTCAATTAAGGTTGTATTTTCAAAATAGTTTTCTAAGTTTCCATGAGAGTCTCCAGGTTTATCGTGAGGAAGATATTCGTAAACATTTTGTAAGTTTCTCCATTCTTCTACAACAAAAGTGTCTTTATTTTGAATAATATCTATAATATCAGATACTTCTGTATACCTTGCCCAATCCCAAGGGTAAGCTACTTTACGAAGTCCAAGATTTCTAAGTGCAATAGACACTCCACAGTCTTTACCAATAGAAATAATATGCATTATAAAATCTATTTCAAAAACCTTAAATGATTTATTAAGTAGTAAGTTGGAGAAATACAAGAAAATTTCTTTAGGATGTTTAAGTCTGTTATATGTCTACGAATGTACATTATGCAACAATCTTAACAGAAGAATTGGATGATCTACGTATCCGATATATTGCAAACAAACACATTTTTCAAAACTTTAATAATGCTGCTTCCTATAACTCGGGATATCTTTCTAATATTATTGGAATAGATAACAATAATTCTGTACTATCAATTTATAATAGTTGGGTGGGTGTAGGTGTAACAAATCCCGCGGATATTGATAATATTTTTCAGGTAAATACTTCTAGTGGCAATACTAAATTTGTTGTGGGTGCTGGAGGAGTTGGCATTAATACATCAACTGTTACAAATTCACCAGCTGTTTTTAGCGTATATGGTGGTGGATATTTTTCGGATTCTGTAGGTATTGGTACAAATGTTGCAACAGAGAAACTTCGCGTAGATGGAAATGTACAGGCATTTCTGTTTAGAGCACGAGGAGCAGACTATGCTGAATTAGAAGAATTAGATGATACAGTAGTTGATATTCCCGTGGATGGAAGAATGATAGGTTTTAACGATAAAGGAAAAGTTGTTTTAACATATAGTAATAGTATACACTTTGGGATAGTTTCTCATAAACCATCTCTTATTGGGAATGAAAAGATTTTAGATGAAATAGAAAAACAAAGATGTATACCAATCGTTTATATTGGAAAGGTTGAAGTATCCTTGCATGAAAATGTAGAAATTGGAGATTATATTATTCCATGCAAAAATGGACAAGACGAGATTGGTATACGGACTGTTTCAAAAAAAAACATAGTATTCTCTGACTTTATACAAGCGATTGGATATATCCACAGACATATTTCATCTACTATTTATGAAGTAATTGTACGGATATAAAGTTATTTTTTTATAATTTTTATACAATAGAAACAGATATGTACGAGTACAAGTTCTTTTATCGGTATGTATTAGTAAAACCTAATGGTTTTTATTTTAATAATGAAGCATTGGGAGGTCAGGTAGGGTATTTGTATATTGATGCAGATAAAAAGAATATTGTATTAAAACCAGTTTCCTTTTTTAATCCAGAAGGGGGTGTAGCAGAAATAGTAGGTATAACTACCATTAATACACGTGGGATTATTTTTGATGGAGAGCCATCACTTATTTTGAATAATATTCCTCATGGGACAGTTCGTCCTGGTACTATTATGATGTATGTTGGAGGTTATGAACCTCCCGGTTGGTTTTTCTGTAATGGAAAAAGTATTTCAAAAACAAAATATAGTAATCTTTTTAGTATAATTGGATATACCTTTACAAATTCAAATGTTCGTGACAATAGCACATTATTTACACTACCAGATTTTAGATATCGTGTTGTAAAACAATTAGACACAACGATTCCTTCTGGAAATACTGCCTATGGAGCAGTTAACAATCGTGGTGGAAAACACGAACATGTGCTTTTAAATAATCAGTTACCTGACCATCTACATGATGGTACTACTCCTTCTCATAGTATATCACATACACATAGCTATACTACAGATAGTACAGAAAGTGGAAGATTTGGTCCAATTCCTGGACCTCCCTATGATATTTCAGTAGATGCTTATTCTGGTACAGGTGGTGGATATGCTACCGGGGCGGCACCATTTGCAAGTGCATCATTTACACATAATCATCCAGTAACTTCTGCTTCTACTGCAGTATATTCAAATACCCTTGATGTATCAACAAATGCTCCTTTTTCTATTGTACAGCCGTCACAGAGTATCTCCTATATCATCCGATATTAAAGACATTTGAGAAGATAAATCATAGAAATAGATGCTTGACGAATCGTAATTGGATCTGCAGATAATGTAGGTCCTTTGGAAAATGTTCCATTGACAAGATTTACAATTGAAGAATTTCCACTATTATCTGAATAAAAATTGCCATGATTATGCAGTGAAAATTTTCCACTAGAACTATCAGGGGCGGTTGTACTACTGGTTTGTGTGGTATAATCAGGAGTATTACGGACAGTACGTCCTGGTGTTCCTTGAAAATTTGCTTTAGAATTGGGTTTTTCATAATTATGTGTATGAGTTCCTGCACCTACTGCAATAGGATCGCTTGTTGTATTTACATAATGCTTATGACTAGGAATATTACTATAACTAAGAGGAATGGTGTATCCCGAATTGATAGTATTAATGATTGTATTGCTATAGAGATTTGAAGGAGATGAGTATAATGGATTATCTGCAGGGGAAATATACCCTACTACAGTAGATCCAATACCTACAATATCTCTAAAATCAGGGATAGTAATATATGTATTTACCGGATTTGGGTTACCAAATCTTCCTGCAATTACTTTAGATAATACAGGAAAATTAGAACCGAGAAGCGTTTGTCCATTACATTCATACCAGCCCTGTTGTTTTAAATTATTTAAGTAAGTAGTATTCTCAATTGGATAAATAATGATACTTCCTGTAGGAACCAATGAATATATGTTATTGATATTTCTATAATTATAAATATTACTTGCAGTTGGGATCTGAATAATTTTATCATTAAACGCAACATTTTCTACATGAAAATTTGTTAATGGAATATCAGTACCAATACCAAGATTACCAAAAATATTTACTTTAGTTTTACTGGCAATCTCAAAAAAAGTGGTGCCTGCTTGATTTATAAGCTTGGTTGGATGCACGTTTAGTTCCATACTACTTTACAATGTATAATTTTTGTTTAAATATAATATTATTTAATTATGATTAATTTTCTACTTAGGCGGCTTTGATAATATATCGCATAATGATATATTGTTGTTCTATACTAAATGGATCATTCCAAGTAGGCTTTGTACTACCTGAATCATTTTTATTATTATTATAGGCTTCTAATAAACGAATATTTGTTACAGTGTGTGTATGTGTAAAAGTTCCAGCGGTTGTAGTTCTTGCTGCATCTGTGTAATAGACCGCAGTCTTCTCGGCACCTGAAGTAACATCCCGGGCCCCAGCAGATCTAGTAATTGTATGTGTATGATCTTTCATTGCATATCTTGTAATAGTATTACCATTTATATCTTGAGTTGCTTTAAACAAATGACGATGAGGTGGTAGTTGTGTTGACTTAAGAATAAATTCTTGAATCAATGTCTTTCTCAAAGGAGCATACTCCGTTTCAATATTTACATTTGCATCCAATTTTCCATCTACTGTTGGATAACGAGTTCCTATTGCTTGAGAACTGGATGTACGATTTATAACTCCCACTCCTCCACGAAAGTCAGGTACTTGGAATAATTTTTCTTCTGCAACCTTTGAAGAATTTGCATTTTGGTTATCAGTAGATGTATATTTTACACCCAATGCAGTGTATAGTAATGGATAAACAACCTGTTTAACTAATTGTCCTGTACATTCTAGCCAGTTTTCTGGGATAGTTGCTCCTCCCCATATCACAATGCTACCAATTGGTACAAAACTATAGGGTTCGTTGTTATACCCAGGATTTGTTAATTGAAAAGACATTTTTTCTGTCATTCCTCTAAGATTTTTCATAAATATATAATTCTGAATATCAAAGCCACTCGTAGGATTGGTAACTCCAATTCCTATATTTACACCAGGGGAGCCTTCAAGGAACAAGCGAAGTTCATCCATATAACATTGTAGAACCAATGTACTCTCATAATAAAACTTTATGGCTGCTGGTTCAACGACAATAGAACCCATCTTCTATATGTAACTCTTATCCATTTGTTAGATTATTTATCCTAATATATTATAAAGATAGCGATGGATCTAAAGTATTTATTTGTATGTATATATCTTGCTGTAGATATACTATATGTAGTTCTTTCAAAACCTTTCTATAACAAGGCTATCCAAAATATTCAAGGGTTCCCAATGAAAATGAAAAAATATACTTCTCTAAGTGCAGCTATTTCCTATTTAATTATGGGAATAGGTTGGATAACTATTGTAGCAAATAGAGTTACATCTTCAACCTCCTATGAGGAAACCTTTTACATTGCACTTATGTATGGTTTAGCAATATTTGGAGTCTTCAATACAACATTATATGTTATGTTTGAGAAATGGGATCTCCTTACAGCCATCCGTGATACATGCTGGGGAACTGGTTGGATATTAACTATTTCATTCCTATATCTCTATACTCTAAAGTCATTTACCCGCCAATAATTTTTATTTTTATTTTTATTTTTAATATTTTCTTTAAATAAGATGCCTCAAGTTTATTTTAGGGATAATTATAGTTACCAAATTTCCGGAAACAATTTTTGTGTTTTCAAATATGATATTTTAAGTAACGATTATTATAAGATAGAGCAATTCCATCTTTCTACCCTTCCTAAAAAATATTCTACTATATTACATGACATAAAATATGTAACAACAAGTACATCAACAACCACAAATATAATGGATAGTATTATAAACCAACTAAAAGATATAAAGGTACGTTAATATATAATATAATATTACCATTCTAGTGATGGTGAAAATTTTGGATATTCAGTTGTTGAATACACATTATTTTCTTCAACCAGAAGAAAAACTAGATTTTTATACAAAACCCCATTATACGATTCAGCCCACATTTTTAGAAAATGTTCTAAAAAAAGAACATGTAATATTTATTACACCCCAAGATAAATTATTACATCTTATTGAATATCCAACACATCTACAGGATATTGCAGCTATACCAACTTATAATTATCTATTAACAGATGATTCCAAAATGTTCAATTCGTTAAAATGTTCAGATTTATCTATTCTTGATTGGTTAAAAAGGTATTGGAATGCTACATTTTTAGTAACACATCCTTTTTATAAAGTTACTGATAACACCACAGATACAAAGCACTACATTTTTAGTAGCAAATATGCAAAAGAAATCGTTCTACATCCCCAAGATAATTTTTACGAACTTGCAATAGACCATGGTTGCTATTCTGTAGGAAATGGATTAATTCTTGCATTATCCATGGTAGCCCTTGGAAAATGGAAGGAAACAGAATTTTTGCAAAGCATGGAACTATTGTTAGATGTTATTAAACCAATTGATGATACATTACCTTTTTACACACACCTTTCTGGAGAATGGAGTCAATACATTGAACCATTTCCTTATCATTTATTAGATCATGTATTCTCTTATGCATTTCAGTTTAATTCTAAAAATATATATCAATATATTAACAAAAAATGTATTAGTGAAGATCCAATTGTGTGCCATATGACAAATAATCTCCCCAATATTTTTCTAAGCACTATTTTCTCAAATATAAAACGAAAAGACCAGTTTCAATTTATAAATGACAATAAACACCTTATAAAACAATATCATCAAATAGTGTCTTTCTTTGATACACCTTCTATAGAAATCAACTTTCCACAAAGAATTTATCAAATCGTTACAAACAAATCTCTCTATCGTTTATTCTTACAACCAAACAATAATATAATCCAACAATTAAAAGATTACATCAATCTTAATAAGCATAATGGTATGCAATCTATTCTAAGAACGATTATTACATTTAATAAAAAGTACTCTTCAAGACGATTGCTTTGTATATATGAAAAATTAATGAAATTGTTTCCCCGAGACTTTTTACAAAGTCTATCGTATCTATTAATTGAAAATATGATCTTTAAGAAATGTAATAAACCATATATTCTCCCTTCAAAAAAGCTTATTCGTAGAACAATATTTCAAAATCAAACATTTATGTATTTTTCAGCTTATTATATTACAGCTTATCTAAAAGACGAGGCATTAAATATCTTTCCACTTCCCTATAAAATTGTAAAAGGAAGAGGAACACGTAAAAAAGTTCTTATCTATACCTCATGGAAACAAATACTACAAGTAGTAGATAATGAATTTGAGAGCACATATAGTTCAATTATTACAAAACGTATTATAAAAAAACTATTATGGATTAAAAAGATTACCTCAGAACATCCAGAAGCATCACATGTACTAGAGTTTCTACAACATAACTATTATCGTGACCATAAAGAAGAGCTATGGAAATAAATTTTTGCGGTTTAAACACTTCTTTCTTTTTATACATTATACATAACTTATATGCCTGTTTACATTATTAGCCCATATATTTCTTCAGGTGCACCTGAAGCACTTCATCAATTATGTCATCATCTAAATACCATGGGAATAGATAGTTATATCGTTTATTTTGATAAACAACAAGAGAGTGGGTACGATGTATTATACCAAGACGTATATCCAAACATAAAAGAATCTAAAACAATAGATGATAGTTCCGTTGTTATATTCTTTGAAATTGTAAAATATACAATTATTGAAAAACTCTATTCTGTAAAGAACTGCAAATATATGCTTTGGTGGTTATCCATTAACAATGCAATCATGTTTAATACTATGGAAACTAATCTTCAACACCCGAGAATGGTTCATCTTTTCCATGGAGAATTTATTAAACAATATATACAACCATTATTAACTCAATCTCAACCATGGTATTACTTACATGATTATATTGATACGAATGTTTTTCACGAAGGTAACTTTGTAAATGATAATATTGTAGCCTATAATCCCTCTAAAGATTGCTTAAGCGCTCCCTTATTAATACCAAGAAAGTATAGAACCTTACCATTAATAGATTTAGATAGACCCTACTTTATTCATACATTGCAAAAGTGTAAGGTTTATTTAGATCTTGGGGCGCATAATGGAAGAGATAGAATTCCCCGAGAGGCGGCATTATTAGGATGTGTTATTATTACAAATCGTTTTGGAAGTGCTTCATTTGAAGAAGACATAGATATCCCAGAAGAATGTAAAATAACGAGGGAGGAGGAAGCGTTAGAGCTTATAGAAAAAATATTCAAAGATTATCCATATTATTACAAAATGCAAGAACAATATAGAAATGGTTTATTATCAGATAAAAATAGATTTGTAGACCAGATTCGTTATATTATAATGGATTACTTTTACCAAATTCAAATATTACCAATGATTGTAAATAGTTCTAATGAATTACTTCACTACAATTATAACCTTGTTTCTCAACAACAATTATATAGAGAAATTGCACCTGTGTTATGTGAATTTATACAAAAAGTTGCACATGTTACAGAATTAGGGGGAGAATCACGATCATTTATGCACATATTATTGTATGGATTATATAAGAATATAAATACTTGTAAAACATATACATATGTACATCCAAATCGTTTTAGTGAATTAGAAATATATAAACATAAATTTTCAAAAGGAGATCTTATCTGTCAACAACTATTTCAAGATTTCCTTGAAGAAATACCTACAACAGATATGTTATTTATTAATACTTGGCATATATATGGACAATTAAGAAGAGAACTATCAAAACATCATTCAAATGTTACTAAGTATATTATTTTAACAAATACTATATTGGATGGAGAACAAGGAGAAAGTGTACGACTTGAAAATGATATAGAATTAGAATCAAAAGCTACTGGATATGCTATTGAAGAAATAAAAATTGGTGTCCGAAAAGCAATAAATGAATTTATTGAAAATAACCATACTAAATGGAAAATAATATTTGATACAACATACCATTATGGAATGACTATATTGGAAAGACTTTGATATTTCAATGTTGTCAACTCATTTTTTAGTATTATTGGTACGACACAATTGTATCGGCAAGATACCTTTTGTAATTGATTATTCGCAAACTCTTGTAGTCTATATACTTGTTCTATCCATGTAATAAGATCTTGTATAGTATAACTATGTCTTTGTTCACAGTCTGTAAGTAAGTTATGGAACATGTCTACCATTGTAAATAGATACATTTCAAGTACGGTATAAATTTCTTTTCGTTTTTCATTCTTCTTTTCACGTTGTTGAAGAAGTACTTTAAATTCAGCTTCTTGTATTTCTTGCATGAGATATTGTGTTCGTAAGTATAAATTATTTGTAGTTTGATTTACACGATAGTTTGCTAACTCTTCTCTTTCTATATGATTACATATACGATGAATAGTATAGACAGTTTCTTCTTCCATAGAATTATAATGTCGTCCATGTTTTCTTTTGATAGGTCTTTCTGTTTGCATAGTTTGAAATCCTTTTGGAAAGTTAGATAAAAAGTGCTGTAGTCTATAAATGTCAGGCAAGCCACCACATGGCACATCTCCTAAATTTCTTGTAGTTGCAACAATCCCATTTCTCTGAACCCATTCATAATAATGTGGATTATGAACATTTCCACTAATTACTTCTCCTGTTTTCCAACTAAAGGTTGTATGGCATTGTGTACACCACATTTGATTACATCCAGAAATCTTGTAAATTAGTGTAGAACATCCTGGACAAGAACGTGTTTCTTTTCGGATAAGTTTTGCAGTTTCTACACTTTCTTCATTGCATGTATGTTCCATATCTTTAGATATACCAATTACTTCATGACATTTAGAGCATGCAAAATGACTACATGTTCCACACATCCAATCAGAACTTTGTACAAATCCACGACAAGAAGACACTGGACAGTGGATAGTAAATGTTTTTTTCTCTTTAAGGAAGGTTTCTCCCTCTCCTGTATGTAAATGATAGATAGCTCTGGACACTCTGGTAATTTCAGCATCCATTTCTTGAAGCATAGCAGTTCGTTTCTCAATTAAAGATGCATGTACTTCTTTGTGATGACGAATGCTTTTAATTCTCTGAACCTCTGGTTGAGTAGCTGGAAGCAAACTCTTTTCATGTTCCAATAAAACTTGTTCTCTATGTTGTTTAAGAATTGTATTTCGGAACTGTTTTGTAATCATCAGATCCAAAGTATCATGATTCCATATTTTTTTACAATTCATACATGGAACCATAGGAGTATCCAGTGTAAGAATAAATTTTTGAAGACATGTACGACATACACTATAATTACACGAGGGACACACACATTCTTTACGTGTAGCTTTGTTAAAGGTCTCTATACAAATTGCGCATTCGGTTACTGTCATTGTAGTTCTCCTTACAAAAGAGAAGTTTAGAAAAATCATTTTTTAGTGTACGGTAACTGGGAATCGGACCCAGATCTTTTGCTTGGAAGGCAAATGTCCTACCATTGGACTATTACCGCATTCGGGATAAATATTATCATCATTTTTATGAAAGATAAGTGTGCTTCCTATGGGACTCGAACCCATGACCCCGGGCTCATAAGACCCGTGCTCTACCAACTGAGCTAAGGAAGCATACTTATTTATAAAAATAAGTTGCTCTATCCTTCTATAGAATCTTTTTCTTAAATACATTATATTATATAAAGCATTTCTCATATAGACAAAGATGTTTATTAGAATTGTTAAAGATTAGGTAAAATAAAGAAGGACAAATACATCTCTGAAGATATGCTAAAAGTATTTGTTCATTGTTAATCCATCCTAATCCAAGACGTGTATGCAATGCTTTGTCTATAATTGTAGCGATATTCATCATGGCTTCTTGATCACCTCCAAACATAGTTCCACATAGTAAACATTGACTATCCCATAGATATTTTTCATCTACTGGATAATGGTAATATACATGATTATTTTGAAGAATAACTTGTCCTCTTGGTAAATTTACAAAAGAAAGCGTTCTCTCATAGACCTCTTTTGGAATAAAACGACTAATACCCGCATCCATCCAAAAGAAATATGTACTTTGAAAAGAATTTTCTTCAATAGCCTTTTTTATCCATTGAAATTTAGAATATTGAATAATATTATAAAAAGGCATCCGACATTCAATACGCATAGGATCTTTTATCTTACTCTGATAAATTGGATTGTCTAATATTTGTTGCATTTGTTTTTCATAACAAGCATAGGGAATTTCTAATAATTCTTGTATAATGATTTTTGTTTTGTAGTGATTGGGACGATGGACTATAATAAAGGGTTCTAATTCTACTGGTATATAAATAATCATTGGTAATGGAATCTGTAATGTTTCTCTAAACCATTCAAGATATTCTTCCCAGGATCTACCATCACCCTGAGTTTCTCGTTGAATATTATATAATGCTGTCACAACAGTAGTATTTTCCATTTTATTGTAGTTACATTTGATAATCTACTTTTATTTAAACCAAAACATCACTACAAATACAGCAATGGAAGTTCCTTTCAAGAAAGTAATTATTTGGGGCTTCCCTCTCCACACTCACACTCACAGTTATGTTCATTATGGATGGTATATAGCGTTTCAACACCTTGGATATGAAACATATTGGTTCCATGATAAAAACTACCCTGATAAAACAAGCTTTGATTATACAAATTGTTTATTTATTACAGAGGGTTATGCCGATGATAATATTCCTCTTCATGTATCTAATATTTACTTTGTACATGTTGCACGTTATCCTCTAAAATATCTTCAATCGGGAGCAAGATTTATAGATATTCGTTATCATGTTACAAGTATTCGTGATTGTAACTACATTTATGATACTTCTCAAAAACAATTAGAGAAAATTGGAGATATTACCTATTATGAACCATATGCAACAGATAGAGATTTAAATCCTAAATATAGAAATTCTACACCCTTAACGTATGAAGCAGCTTATATTTGTTGGGCAACTAATTTGCTTCCTCATGAAATCAATCTAGAAGATCGTTTTATTTTACCTGATAATATATGTTACTTTATTGGAAGTATTGGAAATGGTAACCGAAAAGAATTAGAAAAGATGATGAATGGATGCGCAAAACATAACGTAAGAGTAGAATTTAACGACCCTTGGAAAAATCCATTAGAATTCCACGATGCTCAAAAACTTGTACAGCAAAGTAAAATTGCACCTGATATTCGTGGGAGCGGCGACCCCTACAATATGTACATGGGAGAAACTGGTACCTGTCATAAGAGCATAGGTTATATCCCATGTCGTTTGTTTAAAAATATTAGTTATGGAAAAGTCGGAGGCACGAATTGTCCTAGACTCAAAGAACTCTTTGGCGACATGGTCATATTTAATGAAGATGAAGAGGAATTGGTATCCATGTGTTTTGAAAAAGAAAATGACAAAGATTATATTTTACAACAAATGATATGGGTACGTGATCATCATACATACATTAACCGTGTTCATGATATTCTTGAGATTATTCAAAAACGCCCCTCCCTTCTTTCATAAACTTTTTATTTAAGAGGAATAATCGTTAATATATCATTATAAAATGAGTGTCAATGCAGCAATCTGCTATCTTACACAAAATACTGAAGCGCGGAGAATTTATCTAAAAACGTCCCTCTATTTTTTGTTTAAACATTTTAATGACAAATTTAGATATCCGGTTATTATCTTTCATGAAGGTGACTATGATAATGATGGTCAACAAGATATTCTAAATAGTATTCGTTCATCGTGTAGAGATCTGGTTAGTTTTCAGGCACTTGATGAAAATGATTTTAAACTACCAAACCATATTGACGCAGTAAAATTACATAGAATTCTAGATATTAAACCTCATCCGACCCCTTATTGGCGGAATGAAAAATATCGTCTAATGTGTCGTTGGTGGATGATGCGTTTTATGGAGTATGTGAAAGGATACGACTATGTTATGCGACTGGATGATGATTCACTTATTGAAGAACCCATTAAGAAAGATCTCTTTGCTTGGATGAAAGAGGAGGATCTTGTGTATTCTTCTAATTTAGTTCACGTGGATTGTGGTATTTGTTCTTATGGAATGAAGGATTTCTTTGAAAAGGAATTTCCAGAAAAGAAAGATGCAATTCAAAGCATGTTTATTCCTCAAGAGATTCCTATGAGAGCTGTTACTATGCACCCCTTCCGTGCAATTTTATCGCTTACACAAAAACCTTTACCAGTTTTGAAAGAAGTAGAAAAATTATGGATGCCAATTATGTACTATAATAACTTCTTTATTACACGTACCTCATTCTGGCGTACCCCTGAAATGTTAAATGTTCTTGAGAAAATAGATAAGGATGGTTCTATTTTCTACTTTCGCTGGGGAGATTCTCCCCTACAGTCTATACTTGTCATGCTGATGGCAAAACCAGAGCAAATCAAAAAAGCTTCCTTTGCTTACTCTAAACGTCTCCAAAGAGAGTCTTTTAAAGGAGATGACGGACATTACCATTCCTATATGCCAGCAACCTATGACAAAACGTCATGTATTACGGAAGAAGAGAATATTCAAGAGAAACTAAAAGCAATGTAGTATAGTTTTATGCACAACCATTGGCTATCTTTACATCTTTTAGTATTTGAATTATCTTGTCTTGAGCTTGTACACCAATAATGTCCGCTTTCTTTTGATAGAACTCGGGACCAGTTCTTTCTGGACGATAGAATACTGTTTTTAAAGGAAGAGTTTCTTCTAATTTAAAACGTACGATAATTGGTTCAGTTGCACCTTTCTTTATAAGCTTTACAAAGATACTAGGTTCAACTCGGGTCCGGGTATCATTTGCGTAATAACTATTTGGTTTTTTAAACACTGTATTTACCATACCATGTGTTTCAATTGTATAAAAGTTAGGAGTTCCTTCAAAGGCTATAAAGGAGTTAGGAAACGCCAATCCAGAACCACTATAATTCATCATCCGGTCTATTGGGCTAGCGGCAAAGAGAACTACTTCTTCGTATTTCACAGCGCCTTTTACTTTTCCCTGAATTGTTAATAAATCCTTTTCTTCAGTCACCTGTAGGGTGATATATTCGTTTTCTAACTTGTAATACATAGAAATTTCCTTAACCATTATAAATATATTTTTTATGAATTGTCTGTTTCATAGATAGCTTTTAATAAGGTTGGATCAGAAATAGGTATTGCTTCTTTACACATCGTCACAAGTTCTTTTGTAGCATGATCTTGAATTTGAACAACCTTTTTCTCAAATCCTAAAAACTCTTCTCCTGTAATCTTTTGAAATACATCCGTGGTAACAATATCTTTGATCGCCCAGAGATATCCTGTAGCATAATTTGCATGTAATACCCGAATGACTACATTTTCATCTTGCTCTGCTGCCACTGCCCATCTTGCACATTGACGATAAAGGACAGATACGACGTGTTGTAAAGTTGTATCTAATGTTTGTTTTTTGAAATATTTGACAAATAGAAAGAGAATAAATCCTACCAATAAAAAAGTTCCAACGTAATTCATATTTAATAATGTGCGTCGCATAGTAAATCTCCTGTTTTAAATTAAGATTTGTTATCCAAGAAAAAGAAAGGCTCTTATAAATTATAAAATTTACGAATAGGCGCGACCGTCACCCAGTCCATTTGGGTTCACTTCATTGCGAGTGCATGTAACTCCATCGCAACGCACAACATATCGTTCTGGTAGCATAGTGCCGGGATCATTAATGGATCGTTTGCATGGGGCACAAGGAATAAGGCGGCCAACAGCTTTTTGGCGTTCCTCTTCCATCACCTTCTCTGCGTTATGTTGTAAATACATGCGGGACTCATAGGAACTTTGAACCATTTTACCTTTCTCTACAGCACTTAGTAATTCTGCATTTACAATGCATCTGGGACGGTAGTCTGTGAAGGAACGACCATCATTCATTCTAGAAGGGCACATAACCGTTGATTCGGAAGTATCACAACCGTTGCAAGACATCTCTACTTATTACCAATAGAAAAGATTTCTTTTTACAGCTGCAATATTCTCTCAATTAGTTGATTCTTTGTTCCATCTGAAGAAAGACCCCTTTCTTCACAGATTACTTTGATTTTATCAAGATTCATTTGACGTAATTTATTTCTTGATATTGTACCAACGGCTTCTGAGACTTCAGAAGGAGTAAAGTAAGCGGCAGTTTGAGGGTTTTCAGAAATTTCTTCTACCGCCGCAGAAGGTTGGAAATCTACATGGTCTTCACCGTCAGGAACTGAAAAAGGTGACTTATTTGTACTAAATATAACAAAATCTTCTTGCATTACAGCTTCTTCTTCACCATTAGAAGCATCTTCCTCCTGTTGTTCTTTGAATAATTTTTGCATTAAAGGGTCTGACATCATCATTTCCATTGGACAGCATGATGTTTTATCTTCATAAGGTTTCACACCCACACCATTGTTGTCTAATTGTAGCTTAAATCCACCCATCGCTTTTGCTTCTTGTTGAATTAATATCATATCTACCTTTTCTTCTATCCGAGAAATAGCCTTCCAAACAAGGAATAAACCACCAATCAAAACAATACCTATCAGAGCGAGTTGAAAAGTAATCACAAATTGAGGATCTCTAAACATTTACTCTCTGAGAATATATTTTGTTCTTAATTTTAGTCGCAGTGATAAATATCTCTTCCGGAAAACCTTCTTTTTCTAAAAGTTCAATACCTACTGTTTGTTGAGAACCACCTCTATAAATTTTAAAATCAAAAAGGACTTGTTTATTCATTAGAATCGCTTTTACACAAAGATTTTGGAAGCGCAAAGGAACTTCTTGTGCAATGGTTTGGATAGAAAAGTAATGTGATGTAAGGATTACTTGAATGTTTTTATGAGGAGATAGATAATACATTAATGCTGAGAGCATAGCAGCACCATCTACGGGATGTGTAGAATGCATGGGTTCGTCTAGGAAATAGATAGCGGATGTATGTGTCTGTAGTATTTCAAGAGTTTCTTTAATTTTAAACATTTCTGCTTGAAATAATGACTGGTCTCCCGTAATATCTTTTACACGATGATGATGAATAATTGCATCATATAATTTTAATTGACAGTAAGCTCCATATACTATACCAAATGATTGACCTAAAAGAATATTCCATAAGAGACTTTTTACATAAGTTGTTTTACCACCTGCATTTGGACCAGAAATAACCAAATGTTTCTGAAGACAAATTGGATTTGCAACTTGTTTTTCTGAAAGCATTGGATTTTTCATATTTCCAATAAAGGTCTCTGATCCATAAACGGGTATACACCATTCTTCAGAAAGTTTCTTGGATAATTTGATAAGAGTGTCATGAATAATACATACTTTATATAACCGTTCTATTTTTTGCTTCATCATCGGTTGAGTTACTAATTTATGAAAAGTATAGAGATTAGGTTTTATTTGAAAGAAGAGATCAGAAGTGTTAATTTCTGGCTCATATGGTTTCCAGAATTCATAATTTCCATAGAAAGTATACATACATTTTAGTTTTTTCTGTATGTTTATCAATATTTTTATTTTTGACAATATAAGGGTGCGGAACTTGTGTAATTGTAGCGATAAATCTATAATTTGTGCTGTAGAATATATATAAATACTTACATATACGAATATAATAGCTACAAATTTATACCAATCTGTAGAAGAAGCATAGGTTGTTTGTTTTATGAACATAAATGCTTGTTTTAGTAAATTAAAATACTGAAATAGGGAAAGATTCCATTGTAATTTATTTTTAACAAACCAATAAGGTCCCAATAATAATGTAAATGGATAAATAGAACTAGATAAGGGAGAGAAGTAACACCGGTATAATTGATATAATGTGCATATATCTGGTTGTAGATACATCCATTTCATATACCAAGAAGAAGGAAACAACACATTATATAAATAATTTTTATCTAAATGTGAAACTCCACGTAGCCATTCAAGCGTATTTTCCGTATCTTTATTAAGAATTAAACCTTTTCTATATTGAAAAAATTGTAAGCTTTCTTGTCGTTGTTGAAGGATAGCTACCTCCAGAAGAGGGTGTTTTATTAACTCTATTCCAAATGAGACTTCTCCGTCTAAAGAAAGAAAAGTTCTTAACCACGTTTCTATATGAATATCATCCCATATAGAAGATGAAATAGATACAGATGTAGAATAGTTAAATAATGGGCTTACAGAAGAGATCTCTGTTGTCCAAGATTCTACACCAGCAATGTGTTTCTGAAATTTCTTAGAACGAAGAAGGTTCATAACATCTATTTGTATGCATAAAAAAATGAGTTAAAATCAACGCATAACTATTATATAAGTTGTTAATCATGAACCAATATGCAGTACTCAGATATCATGGGACAATTTATAGGGTAAAAAAACTTCCATACGAAACCCAAGAGCAGGTAATGGATCGGTTATGGTATATTATTAAACAAATGAATTCAGAAAACCTTACGTATGAGAAGGCATATAATAGTTCTTTGCAATGGGTATATAATAAATACCTAAAAGTTAAATATGCCTAAATAGTATAGAGAATGCTTCCAACGAGCTGGGGTCACAAAGCATGGTTTTTGTTACATATTATCGCGGTATTTCCAAAAAGAAAACAAAGTGTCTATCAAGATTTTTTTTCATATTTACAGTACCTTTTGCCGTGTGATAAATGCCGACATTCTTATAAGGAGCATATTCGTGCAATTACATTTCCTAAGAAAAAAGAAGGAAATGCTATATGGTTAATCCGTGTACATAATCGTGTGAATAGAACAATTGATAAACCGATTCTTGATGAGATAGAAATGCTATTTCATTGGGAAAAAGAATATGTTAGTACAAATACAATACTAGATACTGGATTGATAGAGACTTTTTCCTATTTTTTAGAAGATCATCCAGGAAGTAGAAAGATAACTACAGAAACTGTAACAGCTCATCAATTCTTTTGGAATCATATTACAAAACTATTGCCCTCAAAGATACAGGATTTATCAACATTAAATACCTTTTTACAAGAGTATCCATTAGATAAAGAACTAATTAAATCAAAAACGAAGTATCGTAAATGGTTTGAGAAACTACAAAAAAGATTTCATCAAGAAATACCAATATCTACAAAAGAATGCGTTAATTATTGTAAAATTTAATTGCGCATTAGGTCATCTAGACGGCTGCTGATTTCACGTAGTTGTTCAGCATATAGATCTAGGGCACCCCCTTTTTTCTTTTGTTGTCTTCTCTTACCACCAACTTGGGGTGGGGTAGGAGGAGCGGGAGCCATCATAACAGCGGCAGGGGCAGGGGCTGGGGCAGCTACTACAGCTTGTGTCATTTCGTAAGCACCACCTTCAGGTAAACCAGCTATTTTGCTTGCAATGCTTGCGAAGTCAAGTCCAGCCATGTCAGCACCTCCACGTTTCTTCATGCGTCTCTTCTTGCCACCATCTTGGTCGTCCTTCTTGTCATCATCCTTGTCACCCCCTTTCTTGGTTTTCTTCTTGCCACCATCTTGGTCGTCCTTCTTGTCATCATCCTTGTCACCTCCTTTCTTGGCTTTCTTCTTGCCGCCATCTTGGTCGTCCTTCTTGTCATCATCCTTGTCACCCCCTTTTTTGGCTTTCTTCTTGCCACCATCTTGGTCGTCCTTCTTGTCATCATCCTTGTCACCTCCTTTTTTGGCTTTCTTCTTGCCACCATCTTGGTCGTCCTTCTTGTCATCATCCTTGTCACCTCCTTTCTTGGCTTTCTTCTTGCCACCATCTTGGTCGTCCTTCTTGTCATCATCCTTGTCACCTCCTTTCTTGGCTTTCTTCTTGCCACCATCTTGAACATTAGTTTTATCATCATCATCATTGATCATATCTAAAAGATATTTTAGATCATTTTGCTTGTCCTTGTTATCACCTCCCACGCGTTTTCCGAAAGGGTTGCTCATCATTTTGCGAGATCCTGTTGAATCCATAGCCTTTCGTAGACCATATAAAGCAAGGGGAGTTACTACAGTTCCAAGATCAATAGCACCTCCTTTGTTAGAGTTGTTGTCGTCATTTGCGTTCTTTACCATACTTCTTGTTATATAATTAATACATATTTTTTTCTATTTTTTCTCAATCTCAAAGTATTTTTTGGACATTCGTTGTTGTAGAATATAATCATATAACTGCTGTGCCTTTATTGGTAAAGTATGGAAGAACTTATCCAATACCTCTCGTAAAAATTTATGTGTAATCGGCTGAAACTGAGTTCTTTCCCGAAAAATAAACTTTTTCCCACTGGTCGTTTTAACTTGTTTATTAATCATTTGATTTGTCTTAACATAATCATAAATCTTTTGCTCTAATTGGCTACTTTCTTTTCGTAATATATATAAGTCTCTTTGTTTTCGTTGAATTTCTTCCTCCAACTGTATCCATTGTTGAATAGATTCTTGCATCTACCTTTTAGGAACAAAATACATTACAATTGTAAACGCTAATATGATAAGGAAAAGATTGATTGCAATAATAAAGAATAGATAAGGCATAATATATGAAATCAAGCTTTTCACAAGCGGTTTTAATATATCATCTTGGAACTCTTTTCGTTTTAGTTCTTTAGATACTATTTGAAGTAACCATTCAAGAACTCCATCATCCATGTTGCGTTATTATTTATAGGAGAAATCCCTTTCCTGAATATAAACATAGAATGATTGTCCAACCTCCAACAAAAAAAACTAAATATTATCATTCTCGTATTATGGACGACCAGAAGCGTATTTTAAAGTTAACCATCCCCTATTGCGTTTTGAAGAATTTTTTGATGCTTTCAAACAAACAAGGATATTTATTGGACATACGTGTTCCGATGAATGATTTCGCGATGGACACGATTCTAGAAGTTGAAACATTATGTATTCAAGAACTTATTCAACAGAATTCTAAATGGTTTAAAAATGGATTAGAAGAAGAAAAAATCAAAGAATATTTTGAATCATGTATTACCGGAGACAGTCTACGTATATATGCCTCTGGATTACGTAGTTCTGGAGTTCAGCAAGAGAAGATGATAAATGTTGACGAATGGTTACAAAATATAAAAAATCATATTCCAAAACAAGTATCTTTGACGGTTGTATGTGACGGACTTTTTATTTATCCTCATAAATTTGGATTACGATGGATTATACGTGAGATCAAAGAGTATCATGAACCCGAAGAAATTGTTCCTGATGTAGATGAGATCATTTCTTACTGGCAACAAAAGGCAAGTTTGTCTTTAGAAGATCTTCTATCTCAAAAGAAACATTTGCTTCAGAAGATAGAACAATTAGATATTCGGATGGAAAAAATTCAAGAACTTGTTAAAAAATTAATACCCCAAATTTCTCAAATGCCCATATTAGAAAAAGAAATTGATGTCTTGAAGGAAACAATGAAAAATGTAGATGAAAAGACATTTTTATAAAAATATTTTATCTAAAATAGTTATAGTATAAGAAGTAACATGGCTGACAAAAAGATGTACGTTTCTTTAGCAATTCTATTATTTGCAGTTCTTTTAGGACTTCTATTTGTTTCCTACAACAAATCCTCCCAGGTCGCGAACGCTGAGAAATTCTCTGAATATGATATCCAAGGCGTCGTTCCCGCTCCCCGAGCTACTTCGGTCGCAGATGCTTCTAACCCAACCCCCGATGCCGCCGCTGCCGGTATTGGTAGTTACGGAGCCTCTGACCCCTTTGGAAACGAAGTCTATAACCCCGTTGTAGGTGCTCCTTCCAACGGTGCTTCCGTTCCTGCCCCCACTTGCTATCCTCGCGACCGTCTAACTGCCGAAGACCTGCTTCCCAAAGACGCCGCCAATTCCCGATGGGCTCAACTAAACCCTGCCGGACAAGGTGATGTCCAAGACCAAAACTTCTTAACTGCCGGATACCACATAGGTGTTAACACCCAAGGACAATCTCTACGTAATGCAAACTACCAATTACGCAGTGAGCCCGCTAACCCCCAAATGCCTGTTTCTCCTTGGAACATTGCTACCATTGAGCCTGATATCAACCGCAAACCCTTAGAGATTGGTGGGGACTTTTAAATAGCTCCAAATGTTGTGGAGACTTAACACTGCTTTTTTAAGTGTTTTATCATAAAGTTTGTACTGGCGGTTTTTACAAGTAAATATATACGTATCTGTCTCCACCTTCCAATTTTTTGGATTGTCAAGGAAGAGCTGTTTTTCTATTGGCATTGTGCTTATTTTTTCAAGAATCTTGGTAACCAACATTTCTGTGTCCCAATGTTTTCCTTCCTCAATCCCTAATTCCTGTAAAAGTTCATTGTGACGACAATCTAATAATCGTGTTCGTAAATAACATACAAAAGATAACCTATAGCTCTCTTCCACAGGTGTTTCTAATTTACTATTGCAGTGGTACTCGTGTACATCCATAAAAAGGATATCTCCTGTATTCACTACAATTCCTATATCAAATCTTGGAAAGAGAATGTATCCACCCTCTATCTTATTTGAACATACCACTAAGGTACCAAATCCGTCTTTACAATCACCTTTGTCCACATGAAGTGCTGTTTGAAAATTATAGTTTATTGTAACGGTCGTAAAAACCGTTTCTTCTATACAATATTTCGCTTTCTTCGCATATACTAATTGATTCTCATACTGAAGTGGTAGTGTCTCTTTAAAAATAGTTGATATCGTTCGGACCATTGGGAGACCTTGTTTGTAAGCATCAAAATATTTTTTAGAGAATTGTGTCATACGACAAGGGTATTTGTTATTTGGACTATCAATATATCCAGCAATCGTACTATGTACTGGATTGCTCCGTTCATATTTTTCTCGTTGAATTCTTTCTTTGTTTCCTGCTGCAAATCCCCGATTAGAAGACTCCATTTTTTTCATAATTGGTAGGTAATGTTCTACCGTTGTATTCATCATGGACAATGGAAGTACATTTTTTCTTAAAATGAATAATGTTTTTGTCGTAGTAGCATCCTTTACATGAATATCCTGTGTTGATTCAATGATATTAGATACCTCTGAAAAGTAGCTTCCTAAATGTTTTTCAAATTCTTTAAAGGAACAAAGAGGATGGATACTTCTTTCTTCCATTGAAATAACGCTACAAAAATAAACCACTTCAATCACCAAAACTATATTTCAATAAACGCATTATTTAAAGATTTGAAAGAAGGGTTCTTTTAAGGATGAGTACAAGTCAAGAACTCCTATTATCAAGTATTACGACTTACTATGATAAAAATCTTGATAAACGTCATATATTAGAAAATATTATTCAAGGAGACTATAAGATTTCATTACGTGTAATAGATTGGTTTATTACCCATTATTCAAAAGAAAAGAACGTCTTGGTCTGGATAGACACAACCCACCATACATTGATTGAAAAACCAACCGACTTTCATTCACAACTTAAAAAATTTCATATGTATCTGGAATACCGCGCCCAATTAAAATCATATACCAAAATGTTCTTTGATCCTTTCCGTAGACATGAAAGAATTTCGTTTATTATTTCTAAGAAACCAATGCGAATTGTAGAAACTACGATTGGACAATTAAATTTTTTCCGATGGATCTTTCAAAATCATATACTTCAATATATTGAAAAATATCAAGAACAGATTGAAGAAGAAATGACAAAATTTCAATCTACTAAAAAAGAAAAAACACTTCCGGTAACAAACAATATCAAAGAAAAAACTAAAATTATACGAAGTGTTGGTAAAAACTTACAACAAACCTGTTTGGAATCTCAATGTTATCTACGATTTGATTAATTCCATCATTTTTATTACATCTCCCCTTAGATCCTCTATAGAACCTGTATTTTTTAGACGATAGTTACCTTTTAGAAAATCTATATGTTGTTCAAATCCATGACGAATTGGTGCATGTTCACGTTCAACTTTAATTACAATCCCATTTCTTTTTTGAATCTCTAAGATATCATGTTCATACCGAATATCCGGAATAATCATAAACATTGGAATGTTATTGGAATCATACTGATGAAATAGTTTTTTTGTGAAGAAATCATATCCCATATAAGCCATCATATATTCTGTTAATGATTGAATGGTTTCTCGGGGTGTTTTATTCCAACGAGCATCTATAGATTCTTTTGCATTGGATTCTATTTGATCCATATTATAATCATATAAACTACATACCGCTTTCTTTAATGGATATGATAGTCTTTGTATATGATACTCTGGATACATCGTCATAATCATATCAGCAACGGTATCTTTCCCAACTCTTGATCGTCCCAGGATCCCAATTATTTTCGGCGCCATATTAAAAGACTGTATGAATTTTGCTTTAGGTAGATTTACGGAGAAACTTGCAGTTTCTCCCCCTAGACATTCTAAAAAATCATATCCTGTACTATGTAAAAAAGGTATGGGTAAAGGAAAAAAGTTCCGTCAATATTCAGATATAGATGAGGACTTTACTGTCTACGGTGCATCTCCTTCATCATATGGTTCTTCATTCTTAGACGATGAAAGTTCTTTCCGTGAAAAAATGTTAAAACCACCGGTACTCAAAGCAAGAAATGAAAACCAACAAAAATACCTTGAATATCTCCAAGATAATACTTCTCCAATTATTATTGCCTCTGGACCGGCTGGTACTGGAAAAACAATGATGCCTTCTCACGTTGCCATGCAAAAACTGCAAAGCAATGAAATCCAAAAAATTATTATTACTCGGCCTGCAGTAAGTGTAGAGGAACAACATGGATTTTTACCAGGCACACTTGAAGAAAAAATGGAACCTTGGCTTCGCCCGGTATTTGATATATTCTATCAATACTACCCCCCTCAGAAAATCCAAAAATTTATGCAAAATATGACGATTGAGGTCTCGCCACTTGCTTATATGCGAGGACGTACCTTTGAAAACGCATGGATTATTGCGGATGAATCACAGAATATGACTCCGAATCAAATGCTTATGCTCCTTACTAGAATTGGTAATAATAGTAAAATGATTATCACGGGTGACGAACGCCAACACGATAGAGGCTTTGAACACAATGGATTAGCTGATTTCTTAACCCGTTTACAAAATAAAGAAAATCCTGAAATATCTGAGATCAAACATATTTTATTTACCAGTAAGGACGTAGAGCGTCACAAAGTCATTCCTAAAATTCTAAGACTTTACGGAATGTATTAGAGAACTGATTATTTATTTTATTACCGTTGTTCAATCCATGTCAATGAACCAACAGCATCTTTATTTGCTCCAAATCCCGCAACTGCTAATGTAAGTGTATCACTTACTGTTCCTAAACTGCTGCGACCAATTTGCAGTTCCGTTGTTTTATCTAATGCTACACGAACTGAACTTCCTGTAGCTACAATCCCTGTTTCTAAATCTACTCCACCTGAAATTGGAAGAACACTTGATATATTGTATTGTGTAAATGAATTTGGATCAGTCATATCAACCCATGTACCGTCTGTAATTGATGTATTACGAATTAATTTATAAAAAACACTTGTATTATCAAACGTTCCTGTTTGGAAAAAGGTTGGGATTACAACTCCTTGTAATGCCGTAGGTTTTAGACGAATACTAATAATTGGATAAAATGTCTTTGCGTTCGGCATATTTATACCAACTAAAGGGGTTAATATACTTTGCGATACCCCTGTTTTTTGGCTAATTCCTAAATTTGCTAATGAATTTGAAAATTGATACAAATAATGGGATCCAGCAATTCCGGCAATATTTGTTATTTCCAAACGTATAGGAAGAAAAGGTGTTTTACTCCATGGGAATGGTAATCTATTTCCAGTACTTAAGGTATGAATAATACGAGGATGACCATTTATTATATATTTAAATATTATTTGTCCTGCTCCATACCATTCATATTCAAAGGAAATCATTTGCATTGCTTCCGGATCTGCTGTAATTTTACTCTCTCCTAATCCATCTAAATGATCACCATTCCAGTCTGCTCTGGAGATACGTTCCATATAGGGTATACCATTACTTGAAGAGGAATTAATTAAAACACATGCATAATCTCCTCCATTGTCTTCAAAATAAAAACCATCTGAACCATTAAATAATCCTATTCTACGACGAATACCTGCCTCTGGAGTAGTAAAACGTATTCCAAATGTAAGTTCGGTAGTACGTCCTGGAATATACGTCATTACATTGTGAGTTTGACGTATTACAGTTGAGTTTAATTGACTATTAACAATCATAGGAATACCACTGATATTTGATGAAAATAAAGCAGTTCCCCCATTGCTGGTATATGTATCCCATACATCTGTTTCAATTCCATATTGGAACGTATTAAAAAATTTAACTTCGGATGCAGAAACTTTGACATAGTCTTTACTTGTTAGCGGAGCTGCTATTTTTATTGGAAACGGATTTAGATCAGAAACATTACTATTTTTTACATTCACGTTTACACTCCCAATGGTATTGCTTCCTGTTGGGATCTGATGAATTAAATCAATTGGAAACGGATTTGTATTACTTACTGGAATTCCATTGTATTGAATTGTTGTTGGATATGCATACATGGTTTACTGTATTATAATAATAAATTTAAAACTTGTTTGCTACTTCTACGATGATACGTAGGGTAATACTTGTTTGTAATTTTGGATTACACACCGAAGGAGGAGATGTATCTGCACCAAAATTAAATAGAGTCCCGTCATATCTTCTAAACTCTGGTGTTAAACGATCTAGCCTTTGACCACTATTCTTATATAGACGTCTCGGGTTCTTCTTTTTAAATTCTATATTAACATAATTACCAATCAGTGTAGATGGTATTAACTTTGCAAGCGCCTTTGTACCTATCAGATTTGTTGATTCGTACACACCATCTACTTCTGGAAAACATAAGTACAAATACATCTCGTCTAAAATATTATTCACGTTTGGAAACTGAACCGATATAATCTCTATTGCCCTTACATTCTTAAACGAACGTCCTATGGTCGCTCCATTATAATTATTTTCAGCGTTTAACTTTACTTGAAAATTATTTGCAGAAGGCCAAACAGTGCGGTCTCTATCTCTTGAATCAATTGTAATGTAATACTCTTTTAGTTCCGTTTCCTTTGACGGTACAGGTCTTGGATGGGTTTCATATGGAGATATAAGAGATTCTCTTGCATTGTTACGATCTCTCTGATTAGAATAGTTATTTATCATCGTCTGTCTATCTATACTAGAAGAAATCTTTCATCTAAAATATAACTCATCCTTTTTATAAAATATATTAGGAAATAGGTCTATTTGGATCATCACTCATAATCTCAGGATCTATTACATCATCTTCTTCACGAAGATATTCTATTTGAATTGGAATAAATTCTTTGAGTTTGTTTATTGCATCTTCATTCCATGTAATCTTTAGTGGAAATAATTCCTCTAAAATATTCTTACTAGATTCGCGTTCACGTTTTATAATACGTTGAATGTCTTGTTGAATACGTCTAACACTTCCCCTACGACTCTGTTCTACTATCTCGCGCTTTGATTCAACCACTTCTTTAACATGAGAGAAAGAAGGGCAGGGTTTTTTACTTGAATTAACATTCATTAATTTGCATTTAAGCATGTTTTCTACTATCGTAAAGGATAATTTTTCTTAAGAGAAATGCTTGTTACTAAAACAAAACCTCTAAGATATAATAAAGATATAAGCAACTGTATAAGAAATTATGAGATTGCCTGTAATAAATATATCTTCCCCTAAAAAATTATCAGAAAGCTATCATTTTCAGAACAAGTCTCCTTTAAAAATATGGAAATTTGTAGCAGAGTTTCAATTACGTAATAAATTTCAGAAGAATAAATCTGATTTTGGAAGTTGGATGAAAGATGAAATGGTTGCATTAGGTCCTGCATTTATCAAAATTGGTCAATTTATGTCTACTAGAGTAGATATCTTTGGTACAGAAGTTACAAATCAACTTAGTAAACTTCAAGATCAAATAGAACCAATTCCATTTGAGTACATTAATGAAGTACTTCAAGAAGAACTTGGTCTAAAATATCAAGATTTTGAATATATTGAACCTATCGCGCTTGCTACCGCTTCTATTGGACAAGTTCATAGAGGTAAACTACGAAATCAAGAAGAAATTGTTGTAAAGGTAAAAAAACCAAACATTGAAAAGGCGATCCGTTATGATTTAGACACACTTCAAAATCTAAACAGTTTTCTTTTAAAAATAGGAAGTCAACAAGCAAAAGAAATGGATATGATCTTAAAACAATATGATCAGTTTCTATCTAATGAATTGAACTATTCTAAAGAACTACAACAAATGGTTAAATTCCGAAGTACAATGACAGATCTCCCTATGTATATACCACAACCATACAAACATCTTTCCACTACAAATGTTTTAACAATGGAGTTTGTAGAATCTATTAAGATAAATGATCTAGAAACAATGAAAGCAAACAATATCAATACTTCTGAAGTTGCACAACAACTAATTGAAATATTTCTATCACAAATTATTAATTACGGTCTTGTACATTGTGATCCACATCCTGGTAACATAGGTATTATGTCTGATGGAAATATAGTGCTTTATGATTTTGGAAACGTAGTACAATTATCTAAGAATTTTAAAAATAACGTTAACAATTTAGTATTTGCAATTTATCAAAAAGATATTGATGAATTTGTAGATATTCTTCTTATGATGAATGTATTGAAATTAGAAGATAAATTTGAACTATTTGAATTGAGATCATTCTTTCAATACTTCTTTAATTATCTTGAAACGTTAGACTTTAATAAGTTAAAAGAATCTATTGTCAATCGTGAAGTATTTAATGGATCTACAATTAAAGTAAAGATTAATCAAGATTTCCTCTCTCTCTTTCGTGTATTCTCTCTCATAGATGGTACATGTTCTACATTGGACCCTTCCTTTAATTATATCACTGCAATTTCTCCCTTTTCAGAAGATTTATTTACAGATATGCAGTTTATTAATACACGGATACGTAAGGATATTAAGAAACTTAGCTCTTACCCAAAGCTTTTACAAAACACAGATCAAAATATGCTTCAATTAAATAAGCGTGTTTTAAAAATAACAGATACAACTAAAACATTTCAGTTTATGATTATCTTTATTGCCATAATAGATAATATGAATGAACCATATAAACTGCTATTTATTATTCCAGTAATTATATACATTTTTTTAAGAGTTATATAATATATCAGATAACCGCTATCCATTGGCATTTAAAATTTTAAAACTTTACTACTATAAATGAATCAGGAGAAAGATGACTTTAATATACTCGTAAATGAATTTAATAAAGATTATTATCAACTACCAAATGCGGTATATCAAAAAGATATTATTCTAATAGATACACTTTTAGAAAATATGCGTGTATATTATCATATATTTAACGAATATATTGATACCTTTCCACAGATAACTTTAGTATATTTACAAAAAATAAAACGAATATTGATGGAAGCAAATATTTCACTTGAAAAAAATTGAAATATTGTATATAATCTATATTGTTACTCTCAATTGACCATTCTGTTCCTTTAATCATGGCTTCTACTATGATTCATAGTAAAGATGTATTTGAAACAATGTCTTTAACATTCCATAATGTTGTAGACCAAATGATACTTTCTATGACCGCCAAAAATACAATTATTGCAAAGAAAGAAAAACTTCGTTTGTGTCCTCGTAAACGAAGTTTTTCTGAAATGATGGGAACGACTACTATCCAATATACTTCAAAAGGAGATTTGAAGGTTTTGGATGAAGTAGAATAAGTTCATAATGTACTTCCCTTTGAAGCATTTGTAGTTTGATTATTCCTTTCCCAGGAGTTTTGTTTTTTACAAATTCATTAGCAGCTGTATAAAATATTTCCATATCTTCAAATTGACGATCTATCCCAAGACCTAGTAATTGTTGATAAATTGTTATCATTTCCTTAGTACGTTCAGATAACGTTTTCTCTTTTGTATTCATTTTTACACCGCTCTATTATATTATAGAATTACATCTCTAAGCACCTTTTATTTGCTTAAAAAAATGATATGTGTTTTCTTTAGAAAATACACCTTCTTTTTTCAATCGTGTGTTATATTCAATATGAACCGTCTAAATAGTCTTCATAATAAAACGCAGGAAATTCGGGAAGTAGACCTCCCATACAATCCATCCAATGTTCTTCCTTCCGAGAAAGATATCCGTGCTTTCTTTGATGCTCATGGTCTAGAAGGAATCCCTTTCTATAATATCAACCTCTACCGAAATGCATTTGTACATCGTTCTTATTGTACTATGAAGAATGATGACTTTCAAAGCGGGAATGAACGTTGTCCTTCTGACTGTTTGCCTCTCCAAGAAATGAGTTATGAACGTTTGGAGTTTATTGGCGATGCCATCCTTGGAGGTATTACAGCCACGTATCTTTATGAACGTTATCCAGACCAAGCTGAAGGCTTTCTTTCAAAACTTCGGACTAAAATTGTAAATGGGAAAATGTTGGGTTATCTTTCTGATAAGATTGGTTTTCCAAAATTTGCAATTCTTTCTAAACAAGTAGAAGACGTTCATGGTCGTAATAATTACAAAATTATGGAAGATGTATTTGAAGCATTTATTGGAGCCATCTATATGGACTTCAATGAATCTCAAGAAGAAGTTACTTGTTCAAAAAACCTAACATCTCGTGGATTTTCCCCTCTTTCAGGTCCAGGGTTCCATGTAGCTGAAACATGGATCATTACCATTCTGGAAAAATACCTGGACTTTGCTGAACTCATCCAAACCAGAAACAATTTTAAAGATATGCTTGTACAATATATGCAACATACTTACCAAGATGCTCCTCGTTTCTTTGAACTTAGTATCCATGTTCATCTAAATCAACGAGTATTTACTTATTGTGTAAAAGATAAATCTGGGCTTGTACTTGGAACAGCAAAAGGATTTAACAAAAAAGAAGCAGAAAACAACGCTGCTAAGGAGGCTCTTCTGTACTATGGTCAAACTGTGTAAGGAATGTTTCTAAATGTACTTAAAACATACTTTTATCTATGAATATATACGTGATTACTTATGAATGTTTTAGGCATTTTATCAAAGGGTCAGAATTTTGGAGAGCGTCAAAAAGATGCAAGCGAAATGTTTGGAGGAGCAAATTTAAAGCCATCAGATGCTCTTCTTGCAGCAGAAAAACCGAATGAGGCAACAGATATTACTAAAGAAATCTCTTCCCTACAAATTAAAATAAACCCTAATCTTCTAAAAAATCAAAGTACCTCTGACGTAAAGACAGCAGTATCTACTACAAAAAAAACACGCGTAATGTTCTGTGGTACTTATCCTGTTGGACAATCAAATGGCTATAGCCGAGTGGTATATTATATTGCGAAATACTTAGGTCAAAAAGAAGATATACAATTAACTATTTATGGTTTCCAAAACTTCCGACAAACTACAAATAGTCAACGAAATGATATTCCTCCTAGCGTCATTCTTCACGATGCTTTTGCGACAGAAGAACCTAAACGAAGTGGTTTTGGAGACAAAGAAATTGCAGATTACCTTAAACAAAATCCACAAGATATTGTCATTATTTTTAATGACATGGTTGTAACCAGTGCTTTAGTTAAAGATATTGTGGAGAAGATGTCACCAGAAGAAAGAAAACGATTCAAATTACTGAGTTACATGGATCAAGTATACCCTTACCAAAAACCAGAATATATTAAAATGTTGAATGAACATTTTGATGGTGTAATTGCATTTACTCCTTATTGGAGAGAAGTTGTCCGAAAACTTGGACTAAAACCCGAGATTCCCTCTTATTATTTTCCACATGGATTTGATAGCACTTTATATTTTCCTATTCCAAAAAAACTCGCACGTATGTACTATGAACTTCCACAAGATGCATTTATTGTATTAAATCTTAATCGTAATCAGCCAAGAAAACGTTGGGATCATACCATGATGGCTTTTGCAGATGTTGTAGAACGTCATCAGAAATATATTCATGATCATCCAAACAAGAAACATCGTCCCATTCGTTTAATGATTGGAACACAGTTTCAAGGATTCTGGGATCTATTAGAAATTTTTGAAAATGAAGTTCAAAAACGAAATATTCCTATAGAAATTGCACGAGACTATATCACAACCATTGCAAAACCTCAACAGTTATCTGATAGAGATATCAATATTATGTACAATGCATGTGATATTGGAATCAATACATGTGAAGGAGAAGGATTTGGATTATGCCAGTTTGAACATCTTGCAGTTGGTTGTCCTCAAATAGTTGGACAAATTGGAGGCTTCCGCGAGTTTCTTCATAAGGATAATTCTACTGTATTAGAACCTAAATGGTTTTATTATGTGGACAAAATGAGAGATGGAATTGGTGGATATGCAGAAGTATCTGATCCAAAAGATTTTGCAGATGCCATGTGGAACTATTATACAGTACCTAAGAATGTTATTAACCATGGTTATAATGGTAGAAAAGAAATCTTACAACATTACTCCTGGGAAACTATGGTAAATATTCTTCATAAAATTGTTCATACTGTTTCAGGTAAGGTCATTGATGCTTCTACTAATACAGCTGCATCTTTATAAGCATCATAATCATAAAGGGTTTTCTGAGTATCTAACTTTACATATTTATTACCATTGACCTCTACGACTTTACCTTTTACTTTTTTAACTCTTTCACGTACACCGAAGGAAAGGTTTTTCTTATCAGCTTCAATTCCTGGTACATAGCTTAATTGTATAGGTGAAACATTAACAGGAGGAATATAGCATTTATAATTATATAACAATGGCTTGTTTCTTGGTGCGTGGAAGATACAGTCAACAGAATTTGCCTTTAACATTGTAAGAAATTGTTGAATTAATGCATCCTTGCGTAGGGCAAGTTCCCGAATGTTCTCATCTGTTGTTTTACTATCATCGCGGAATTTAATGGTCTTGTTGGAATTGGCTTGTTTTGTGGTAAAAGAAGCAATATACATGACTACTTGTACATTTCTATCTTCGGGTGGTAATTCTAAATGACTTCCTTTACGAATTGCACGACCAATGACTTGATCAATACGTACTTGATTCCAGAAAGGTTCTAATATATATACATATCGTACATTACGAAGATTTAGACCTTCTGCACCAGATTGAGTAATCATTAGTAACGATGCAAGTTTTCCTCGGATATTTTCTGTATAAGAAGCATCTGTTAATTGTTTTTGAATTGTTTTTGGAAGAGATTTCATATCTGTATTGTAAAGACTAATTAACAGATCCGTCTTCTCTTTGTTTCCAAATACAAGATAGCGTTTATAATCGTACTTGGGATCTAATACTTCTTCTGCATTTATAATCATCCAATCATCTTCACTGATCTGTTTAAAGTCTATTTCTTTCCAACCCGCATGATTGAGTACCATTTTGAAAATACGTAAGCCTTCTACTGTACGGAATTGAGAGTACATTAAAGATTTGCTAAAGGTATTTCGTTGTAAATCTTCAAGCAATGTATGCATTTTTGGACTGCATTCATATAGTCCTTTCCCTTGTAGATAGGTATCTCCCTCATCGTTTAATCGTCTTAATGCATCTTTTACTTCTTGTTCATACATCTTTGCTTCATTTACTTTTCCTTTTTCTTCTTTCTCTTCTTCTTCGTCTTGTAAATCGTCTTCTTGAATATCTACTTCCCTTCGTAAAATTTTCATGCGAACATCCTTTGGGAAAGGTCGTTGGATATTTTCAGGGAATACAAAGTTACAAGCCATACGACTATATGCTCTGTAAGAAGAATTGGTTTGGAAAAGATCTGCTTGACCTCCTCGTTTACGAAGTTGCGTTTCCTTTTTCTTTTTGAGATCTTCTTGTTTAATTTCTTCATTACGACGTTCTACGTAATAATTAAATTGTTGGTTTGACATAGATACCTTTTTATTGAGAGGTTCCAATGCTTTTGGGAACATCTCTTCATCCGCAATACGATAATAAGAAACGATTCCTTGAATGCGACGCATAAACATTTCTTGATTTTCTTGTTTAATGATGGGCTTCATTGGATCTGTGGTATCAAAGAAATATTCCAAGAAAGCTTCTCGTTTATCAGGGAATGCCGTAAATTCTATCGTTTTATATTTTCCATGTACGCTGTATTTTTTCTTTAAAGAAGAGAGAATTCTCTCTACCATAGATGGATCGTCTTTGTAGAGAGGACCTTTTACAATTTCTGTTCCTTGTTTCGTTTTACGAACAAACCCCTTTGGTAAAAAGGTAAATGAAATTTGTGTTTTTGAAGCATCTACGTCAAGGGTATCTATGTGACGATATAATTTTTGTTCATCAAGATAGTTAACAACTTCTTCTACATCGGGAAGTACGGTATTCTTTAAGGAATGAATACTATATTCTTTGATGGGACCACGAAGAAGGTTAAGAGTATAACATAATTCAAAAGGATGATTAATAACAGGCGTACCTGAAAGAAGCACAAAGCGGATGTTTGGTTTTGAAATCAATAAATTATAGAGACGACGGGCAATTTTACCTCCGTTGACAACCCGACTGATAAATGTATGTACTTCATCAATAACTACAATGGCGTTATCAAAGGCATCTTCTCCATAATCATTAGGCTTCTCTAATTCATCTAATTTTTTATTGGTTAATCCATTATAATGTAAGAAATTGTAGCGTTGATTAATTAAGTGTTCATAGCTTAGCGTCGCAAGTTTCTTACTTTCTGTATCCATTGTCTTCATGGATACTTCCTTTTGAAGGATCTTAGAAGCTGGGAAAGATCCATCTTTTGTTACATAAGAAGGAATCCAAAGGGTTCCTTTCTGTTCTGTAATAAATCCTCGTTGTATACCTGTCATTTTTTGTATTTTTTCAATCCATTCCATATCATCTTTGATCGTTAACTGAACCAATGACCATTTGCTTTTTAATAAAGAACCTGTTTTGGAACACTTCTTTAATTCTTTACGATAATTGTTCTCAAGAGACGCAGGTAACAGTACAACTACTTTTTGTTGATGATTTACAAAACTATCACTTGCAAGAATTGCACTGCAAGTTTTACCTGTACCAAGACCATGATAAACAAGAATACCACGGTAAGGACTTGAATAATTAATATAATCTCTGATTAACTTTTGTGAATTGTCAGGTTCAAAGTAAGATTTCTTCTCAGATGCATACTTAGATGGATGAAAGGTTTGATAAATCCATTTTGTAAACATGAAACGGTTGGGTAAAACCCATTCCTTTTCAGGTTCTTTCCCTTTTTTGACAAGCTGTTGCTCCATACTCTATTGTTAAAAAAGAGGATAATTTAAGGAAAAGATCATACACTTTAGCAAGAATGTTCCAGGGTCTTGCAAATATTGGCAATACATGTAGTATTAATACTCTTATACAATGTTTAGGACATTGTCCTTCTTTTTTAGAATATATCCTTCATAAAGAAGTTCTTATTTCTAAAAAAGAAGGACTACGTTATAGTATTTATCAAGAATTACGGGAAATCTTCCGACAAATGTGGATTGAGAATCATAGTCTTGCTCCTCACCGTTTCATTAAAGCATTCTACGAATCTCTTGGAACACTATATACTCCGGGAGATCAATTTGATTTTACTGAAATGTGGATGATTCTTCTAAATAATTTAATAGAAGAAACCCATAATGAAGCACATGTTTCTAATCATCAAGTAATTCGCGTGTATGAATCTCCAATTTTATCGTATCTTCAAAAAAATGCACAAGCAACATGGAAACAATTCTTTATGAAAACAAATTCTCCACTAAATGATCTGATACAAGGAATGCAAATTCAACAAGTAGAATGTAATTCATGCAAACACATATATCATAATCTTGAACCAACTGCATTTCATTATATAGAAATTCAACATGGGAATCATCTCTCTGCAGGATTTCAAAAAATGTTTTCTCAAGAACCCATGGAAGGATGGAAATGTGATCAATGCAAAGAGGAGAAAGGTAATAAAGTTATACGGTTTTGGAAACTTCCAACAATTTGGATTATTATTCTGCAACGTTTTAACCAAACTTCAAAGATTGGAAATCCAATAGATATTATGAAAGAATTTACATTGGAACGCTCTATGGAATTATGTTCTATGTCTACAGAATATTCTCCTTCCTCCTTTACCTATGAATTAAAAGCGGTTGCAAACCATTATGGTTCCTTGCATGGAGGGCATTATAATGCAATTTGTAAAAATAAATCTGAAGAATGGTGTGAATATGACGATCTTGGAGTATCCAAAATTGAAAATATAGACTCGCTTCTTAGACATAATCGTAACGCATATGTCTTATTCTATGAACGTCGTAATTGACGGACTTCTTCCCTAAGTATTTCGTTTTCTTTTCGTAACTCTTTAATCGCTTCCACAAAGAGTCCAGCCATATTTCCATAAGCCAGAGTATAGAGTCCATTGTTACCAATAGTTACTGCTTCTGGAAGTACTTTTAATACTTCTTGTGCAATTAAACCAGTTTCTCTATTTCTGGTATCAATTCGTGTATAGAGATAGCCTGTAAGTTGTTCAATCTTATCCAATGCATTTGGAATAGGTTCTAAGTCAGTTTTAATAGAATTATCAGAAGTACTTGCGACATTACCAAGAGTATCTAGACGACCTTGGATCATAACATTGGATCCAAAGTAACTATATTTGTCAAATTGAGATTCAATCGCGACGTGGAATGGTTTTACTGGAAATTGTGTTCCAACACCAACATTTCCAGAGATTACAAACTGTGGAGTTGCATTGCTACTGAAGAAAACAGTACCATGTGCTTGCAAGTTATATCCAAGTATACTTGTTGCAATTCCTACAAATTGTTTTTCACTATCAATTGCAAGTGAAGTAGCATTTACACTTGTTGTTACGGTCATACCGCCTTTAATGTAAGCATTGTATAGGTTAGGTTTTACAATAGGATTGCCAATAGATAAAATTCCAGAGGGATCAATATAGGTACCACTGCCGAACTTTACCGTTTTATCCTTAAAGATACTAATTGCTGTTGTTTCACTACCTACACCACCCGTGTCATTTGTAGAAATAAAGGGGGTAATGTAAAATACTGCACCGTCTGTCGCATTTGGAGTTGTATTTTTAGAAATGGCTCCCATTTTAAAGCGATTTTGATTGGTCTCTAATTCATAGGAAATCTTTCCTAATGTATTTGTATTTACCCCTCGCATCTTAACCTCTTGATTGTTACCAATTATATGATATGCATTTACAATATCTGTTGTTTTTCCAGTAGTATACAAACGTAATGTATCTGTTGTTAAATTTAAGTTTTCATTACAACTAAAGAAATAGGGGTCATTATTCACTACAATATTACACCCAATAATCAGTAAGCGATCACTTAAAATTTTAAATAAACTAGGGTCATTGATTCCATCAATGCAGTCTAAACTTGGGGTTGTAAAACTATCCGCAACAAAAGATTTGATATATACATTGGACATTGTAGCATCATAACAATTGATAGACGTTGTATCTAACAATAGTAAATTACTGAGGGTAGAACGCTGTCCATTAATAGGAAGATTGTTATATCCTGATAGATTCTTCACTTCAATGGTATTGAAATAACTATTACTACTACTTTCAATTTCATATTTATAGACATTAATCGGATTCTCATTAAAGCATAATGTCCCATTGCTTGTAATATGAAACTTCACTTTAGAATCGGGCATACGACATTTTAATAAAGGGATTTCGTTTGTATAATATTTATTTCCCAATGTCATTACGGAGTCTGGTTTTCCATAGTTGTCCTCAGATCCGTCAAAACTATTTTTTGCTTCTAGCATTGATATACTTTGTTGATTTCCAATAGATAAATGTCCATCTGGATTCACTACAAATGCAGACTTATCTGCATTGGAATTTGTAAAATACATAAATCCTCTAAAAAAATTTGCCCTATTCTCTGGAATTAGTCCACGTAACATATAGTCTGTGCCCGTAATATTAGGAGAAATCCCCATTGTTATTTGCCCATAGGGAGATAGTTGAAAGATATTTGCTTCACCAATTGCGGGATGTTCTGATCGGACAGAAATTGGATTTCCTGTGAGCGTACTTGAAAATTCACCATCTATCAAACGCTGAGTAATTTTTAAAGGATTTACGGTAATACTTTTATTGGTAAGAAGTATATTACTTGCAAACAGTTGTCCTTGAAAGTCAGCAGTTTTTTCTACCACAATGTCTTGATATTTACTAAGTCCAAGAAGAGTTAGATTATTAATCAAAACGCTATCTGCATCAATCAGTACATTGCTTTGAGTAAAATAGATTCCACTAATATTTGAATCAAATGTAATTGCATTTGTATAGATATTTTTTGCATATGCGTGACCATTAAAGTACACGTTTGATTGTGTTACGATACTATAATGTGGATGAACCATTGTACCAATTCCAAGGTGTCCACCTATGTAAAAGGTTCCATTGTCTGTATTTGTCGCATGAAATAGTTGTACGTTATTGGATCGCATATTTAAGAAAGTGTCATTATATATGGTATTATAAATAGTAATATTACTTGTAGTCAAAGAAGAACAACTAATATTACTGGCAGTTGTTAAACTATTTCCCATTTCAATCTTATTTAGTGAATTGATAGATTTGTAAAGGAGAATGGACTCTTTAGAAAAGGCTGCTATCGGTTCTTCATTGTCTAAAATAACCAATTCTGCTTTTTCATTGGTAGCGATATTAGAAGATTGTCCAAAACTAAAATTTCCGATATTCAAAAAAACATTCTTATCTAATGAATCCAGGTTAAGTACATTAGACCGCGTGGAATTGATAGTAAATACATTTTGTTCTGTTTGAAACGACGGAACAGAACCTATACGAATAGACATCTTCTAACCTTAAGATAATCTAAGAAAAATGAATATGTTTAAATCCTAAATTAGGCTTGTGCTTCTTTCCAGCTGAGACGTGCAGATACCGACAATGGGCGGTACACCCCAACGTTGTTGATGCTAAGTGGTTTTGCACAAATAGATAAAATATCTGGACCATCTGGATAAGTTCCATTTCCTCCAATAATAGAATTTCCAAGTGTGGCAACATTCTTTAGTTCTGTAGAAGTAAGATTTGTACTTCTTCTTCCATTTACATCTTCTACACCACCTGAAGCACGGATTGTATAAATAGCAAGTCCTCCCTGAATAGAATCATTTTTTTCATGAAAAATTGCTTGGGTAAGGGAAGGCGTAGGTAATCTTGTATATGTTTTATAAAATGGATTCCCATTTAGTACCAATTGAATTTCACAATCATGACTAACCATAATACTTACCGAATCTAGTTCAAGCTGCATACGATTTACCACTTCACGTTGTCCTAACAGAGCGGGACGACCATTGTCTACACTTGGGGATAAACGAATACTAACAAGTGGGATGACGCTAGGAATAACATCTGTTCCTGAACCTAATTTGAATGTCGCAGTAGGTAAAAGTGTGGTAGATAATGGTTGTTTATCCACATACATATAATAATATCCATCTACTAATTCTGGATAAGCAACCAATTTAGTACCGCCGGCAAAGAAGGATGTTCCCGACGTTTGTATAATATCTGTTCCTGGACCATAAAGTTTCAGATGGGAATAAAGAGCAATAGCTCCTGCATCTGCAGAATTACCAAACCATAATGTGTATGCAGAAACAACGGTATTCGTCGTAGGATCATATAGATCTGGTCTTGAATCAATAAAGGTTCCACCTGGAACGTTAGAGCTGCCCAGATAGCTTATATTGTATCCTAATTTATAAATATATGATGCTGCTGTGGTTGTTGATGGATGAATTGTTATAACAGTTGTATCTCTGTTATAATAATTAATTTGTTTTCCACTGGCTGTAAAGAGATATTCCTTGTCTGTATCTTGACGGCCATCCATGATAATAGAAGTTCCCCAATGTTGTAATGCTGGTGCAAAGGTTGGATTTGCACCATTTCCAACCTCATATCTTCCAGGAAGATTACCGGCTCGCATATAAGCTTCTGTAAAGATATTATTGTGAATAAATTCATGTACATAAACAACATGTCCATCTACTCCCTTGAATCCATAACGAACTTTTCCTGCACCATACCAAGAAAAGTCAATATACATCATTTGAATCTTATGAACATCAAAGTTAAATCCACTGGGTCCTGTTCCATCACATTTATCAATACTAAACTGAGAAGATGGAACTTTAGTATCGGATGTTATACCAATAATTACACTATTTGCACTAACTCCGCGATATGGAGGTTGAATGTACATGTATTGGTCGTTTAAGATATTAACCACCTTATAAGATACACCCCGGATAACAATCATGGTTCCGACATCAAGGTATGGGCGAGAGGAATCATAATTTGTATTATTTCCAATGATTACAGAACTGTTATATTCCACATTTGCAGTTCCTGAAAGTTGTTGAATACTATTTCTACGAACAGCATTTAAATCTACACCATCATATTCAAAGAATATACCATTCTGATCATCAAACATGCCCACGCGTAGGTAACTGCTATCTTTTTCCCAGCCATTTACAACAAATTCTGGGAATCCTCCTGCGAAAGTTGGAGAAGGAAGATCTCTTGTAGGACCTGTCGTTACAAACTTTGGTACAATATAAAATATAGTGGGGTCTGTATCACTAACATAATTTACTTGATATTGACCATTCCAGTAATCAGTAGAACCACTACTAATTGCATTATCAATACGAATACGCACTCCATTTGTTAAACGATGAGGACTTCTAGTTTTTCCAACAAGTAGATTATAACTACTACTAGTTTCGTCTGTATCCAATTTCAAGTATGAGAATTTTACAGGGGCACTAAAGTTAACTGCTTTAGACAATTGAATTCCTTTTCCTGCCTGGTAACGGAAATATTTTCTAGTCTGACGTGTAATACGTGTAAAAGGGCAAAGTGAAGGAACAATTTCAACTCCTCCATTAAAAGCTCTATGTTCAATATAAGAATCTAAACGAGGATAAATTCCAGTAGAGACCATAATTTGTCCAGATGTGGTATCTGGAGATGTTAACCAGCTTGGTAATACAATATCACGATTCACTGTCACTACATTTTTACTATTAATATCTGAAATTGTATAATAGTCAATTTGTCCTGCAAACCGTTTACTGAAAGAGCCTCCGTTTAATGAAGTTGAAAACCCTACATAATTACCTAGTCCTGTGTAATAGTTAACTTCTTCTAAAACTGCACTATTGGAAGTATTATAAAGGTAAGAAATTCTGGTTTGGGTTGTCCCTATACCTGAAATTCCTTGTACATAATAGAAGTAATTATTACTTAAACCTGCAATACCTCTTCTTCCAGATGGAGCATTATATACAATTGCATCCCCTGCTGCAAAATTATTTGCATTTCCACTTAGAATAATTTCACTTGCACCCGATGTAGTGCCTACGCCAACTAAACTATAATTATTAGAACGATCAGCATATCGGATTCCTATAATTCCTCCAAGTTTTGTTACAGATGTAAAATCTATACCACTCTTTGTATTTGCATTTGTAATAAGATTGCAATTATTTGCAAGTTTTAATGGTTTTGGATAAGGAGTATCTCCTCCAATACTTGCAAAATCAAAGTAATGATAAGAGCCTCCATCATTTCTATCATACGGGTATACGTCTGTTGTTTGGTTAAATATAATATAATCAGACATTGGATTATTATTTAATAGTGTCCATGCATCAATAAATGGTCCAGAAGTAATACCTGCTCCTACTAAAGAATTTGCATTTATAGAAGATAATCTAAAACGATTTTCATCAATACGTATTGTTAAATAGCTACTGTCTGCATTAATATTAGGAATAGAACCTCCTGCTCCATTATTTGAAATACCATAGATAATGCGAGATCCTGTTCGCAGACGATGATCAGGAATATAGAATAAATTAGAACCTAAATCTAATGCACTTCGCGGATTAAAGTATTTACGAGTATATGGAATTCCATAAATTGGAGCATCTGTAATAGGATTTTTTGTTACAAACTGTAATGTATATGGATCATCTGTAGTAACACCCACATCTTCATCAATAATATAATTTCCATCAACAGTACCTCTTTCTGCAGAACGGATTGCATGGTATTCTTGCGATGTAATATTATGGGTAATTCTTAATGCAGGACCATTCTTTTGACTGGCTAATTGAAAACTATCCGAATATGGTTTACATATGTAATAGAGAGTATTTTTTGTAATTCCAATTAATGTAGAATTACTACCACTTTGATAATAATAAACAGGTGCATTGGATGTAAAGTCATGACCCTCTGCATAAATACGGTAAGCACCTAATCTATTCTTTTCTCGGTTATACACGTTAGAAGAGGTACGAGAAATCTCAAAACTTGCATTGGTAAATTCATTAATATCAAATGGACTAACCAAACCAGATTTTGTTTTAATACGTAGATAATTTACATCTATTGAATCTGCATAATAAGGCGTTTGACTCACGAGACCTTTTGGTAAAGATCCCCATCCTACATTTCCAAATATAATGACATCATTAGTACTTATTCCATGAGAGGGATAGTAAATTGAATTTTTCAAAGCAACATCAACGATTGGAACAATCCAGACTGCAGAACTTAATTTATAGCCATTGTATTTCTGTGGAAGAGTACTTAATGTAAGATCAATGGTTGGATAAAAGTTATCAGTAGCAACTGTTTTTGTTGTAGAAACAGCAGTAGGTGTTATATTTACCGTAAGTTGTACATTTGCAAAATTATAATTATTTACAGAATATCCTCCAT
>Ga0209442_1000110_pt1 | contig 47150 bp, 54 predicted proteins | sample LauGreSBDMM110DD_2_FD_187565 | JGI IMG/M metagenome (GOLD analysis project Ga0209442, IMG submission 187565) | Freshwater lake microbial communities from Lake Michigan, USA - Sp13.BD.MM110.DD (SPAdes) (version 2) | ecosystem: Environmental > Aquatic > Freshwater > Lake | place: Lake Michigan...
ACGTTGCTAGCACATCTGATATAAGAAGTGTTGAGCTTGGAATCGATAGCGTATTTGATAATGTCTATGAAGAATACACAGAATCATATAATGATGACGATCTAGAAGAAACTGAAGAAGAAGATTTTAATTATGATTATGAAGAGGAATGAGGGTCGTAGGGGTTGATTACTCCTTATCTAGCCCTTGCATATGCATCTCTGATCTGAAAGATTTTAATTTTGATTCCTGTAAGATATACTATCTAACAAGCATAAAGAAATACGACCTGGACATCGATAATATACAAGGAGATCTTCACATAAGATATTCATGTGAAGAGGAGAGATTCTTTAATATAGCAAATTGGGTATTGACAAAGTTAGAAGAAACCGATATCATATACATTGAAGGTTATTCTATGGGTTCTACAGGTAGAGTATTCAATATAGGTGAGAACGCAGGCCTCTTGAAACATTACTTATGGAAACGCAACCATCAATACAATTTAGTTCCTCCTACTGTGATAAAAAAATTTGCTACAGGAAAAGGGAATGCTAATAAAGAAGCATTACAAGAAGTTTTCTTAAGAGAGACAAATTATAATATCAAAGAAAAACTCAATATGACTGAAAAGCAGTGGAATCCTTCCTCTGATATAATCGACAGCTATTTTATCTGTAAGTATGGCATAACAATGGAGAACGAAAATGTGGAAATGGTTTAAGAAGATCTTTATCGGCGAATTCAATAAGATTGAAGATAAAGTAAGCGATCAGATCACTGACTCTGTGACACAAGTCAAAGAACAATTAGACAAAAGCATCGATAAGTTCATTGATAACATGAAATCTGATGAGGTCAAACCTAAAAGGAAACCGAAGATCTTTGAGAGTCCAGATGGCGGAAAGACTATATATTCTCGTGATATAGGTGACAAAGAAAAGACCTTGGTCAAAAAGCCAAAGAAAAATGGAAAAAAGTAACCCTATCACAGTAGCTGCAGATGGCAATCTCCCAGTAGTAATCGGAGATTGCCCATCATGCGGTGCTGGCGATAGGTCTATGATACTGATTGATTATGTACCCAATCTTAAAAATAATATTGATAGTACGGTATATCTGAAATGTATATGTTGTAACACTATACATCAACGTAAAGTTAAAGATTTGGTTATGGAGGAATAGAAGATGGGTAAGAAGAAAACACGAAGCAAAGTCACATCAAAAGGTACGCAAGATAGCGTATCGAGACAATTGCTAAAGGCAGTCAGCAGAAACGTGCCAGAAGTTGAGAAGGTGCTCAATAAGCTAAAGCACTGGGCAAGAGGAAAGCGTACGGTTGTAACGATTGTCAATCCAAATAAGAATGAGACTAATAAGCGTTTTATCAAGGTAGAAGGTAACCATTCAGCAGCATTCGGTCCTTGGAAGCGAGTTGAAAAAGAAAAGAATAATTTGTGATGATAAGAGTATACGGGAAACATAACTGCAATTGGTGTGTCAAAGCAAGAGAGTTGCTTAACATGTACGGTATGCAGTATGAATATGTGACTGTTGGAGAAAGTATGGGTATTACAGAATTTTTAGAAATGTATCCTGGCACAAAGACTGTGCCTCTGATAGAAGTTGACGGCAAAAAACTAGGTGGTTATGAAGAATTAACAAGGTATGTGGAGGAAACAAAAAATGATTACGGACACTCTATCTAAATCAAACATAAAAAATATGCTTAATACAGACATCGTTAATGTGAAGTTTAAGAAGATAGACGGATCAGAACGCCTGATGAAATGCACTCTTCTCGAAGGAATCGTAAAAGAGTATGAAAAGAAGTCAGAAAAAACGCGCAAAGTATCAGAAGATACGATAACTGTATGGGATGTAGAGAATGACGGATGGCGTTCTTTTCGCTATGACTCTATTATTGAAATATATAAATAAAAGATATATTTAATAATATAAGGATCGAATATGTCCGAAGATTTCACAATGCCGCTTATGGCTAAAGCAATTGCAGGCCTAGGTGGCTTAATTGGCGGAGCTGCTTTCATGGTATTTTATAGACCAACAAATGTTTGGGATGCCGCTGTGAGATCTGGGCTTAGCACAACGACTGCGATACTTGGTTGTGCTCCTCTATTAGAATGGATGCAGCTGTCTACTACTACTGATAACGTATTGGCAGCTGCATCTTTCATTGGATTTGTATCCTGGAGCGTGCTTTCTTTTGTCGCCAAGATACTAATGAACATACAGGATGAAAAAGTCGAACTCAAACTTCCAGAGTTTTTGATACGTAAAAAATAATTAATAGGTGATTTTGTTATGGTTGAAGTGAACGAATTGAATAAGAATGCTCGCGGCGGCACGGAGCTGATGCAGGAACGTCTCCATAAGAGCATTCCTGAACAACTGCTGAACAAGTTTCAGATCATACCTTCCCGTGTCAGGGATTTAGATCCTGATAAGAAGAAGATCCTTTGGCTACATGATCTCCCTCATGACCCTGAATCTGAACACCTAAAAGATCCCGAACTCCGTAAGCGCTTTTCAAAGATCGTTGCTGTGTCTGATTGGCAGATGCAGATGTACAATATCATCAGCGGCGTCCCCTATGCTGAGAGCTTCGTGATCAAGAATGCTATCGATCCTATCCCTGTCGAAAAGAAAGAATATAACGGTACAGTCAACCTGATATATCATACCACACCCCATCGTGGTTTAGAGATATTGATCCCGGTATTCGAAGAGCTAAGCAGGATACATGACAACATCCATCTAGATGTGTATTCTTCTTTCAGCATCTACGGATGGGAAGAGCGTGATAAGCAATATCAGCAGCTGTTTGATCGTTGCAGGAACCATCCAAAGATCACATATCATGGTGCTGTCCCTAACGAGGAGATCCGTAAGGCTCTCGTCAAGTCACACATCTTCGCATACCCATCTATCTGGCCAGAGACAAGTTGTCTTGCGGCAATCGAGGCAATGTCTGCCATGAACTTGGTCGTATGCCCTAACTTTGCTGCTCTTGCAGAGACATGCTCGAATTTCGCTATGATGTATCAGTTCAATGAGAATAAGAACCTACATGCAGTGCAGTTCGCACATACGCTCGATATCGCTATCAAGACAGTCATACAGAACCGCGGGACGACATATCCTTATCTAGATTTTCAGAAGCAATATTTTGATTATTTCTATAGCTGGGATAAACGAAAAGGAGAGTGGTTAACTCTCCTTAACTCCTTAGATAATGATTGAAGATTCAATTCTTCATGAATTAGGATTGTCTCTCCTGACTCGATCATTTCGCTCTTGCAAGATCTGCTGACGGTTCAGGAAGTCAACCCAACCGTATGGTGTATCGCCGCCTTCCCAAGCATGTAGCATACGAAGATGGCTCGTATTGGTCTGTTTAAATCCGCGCTTTAAGAATTCTGCAGCACACATCAATTTCCAATCTTCGAAAGTAGTGTTCTTGTTAGTATTGACAATATTACGCTCATTTTGCATGAAAGACATCTAGTTTCCTTTGGGTTGATCAGTATTCTTTAAAATCAGTATTTTCAGTATATCCGAGATGATATTCAAATATCTCTTCTTTAGTCAAATCGACGATCTTCATTGGTGGACTGCAGGCACAATGATGAGGATCACGAGGCCGACGATAATAAGAATCTGCTGCTCCACGATCATATAATGATCCGTTACGCTCACGATCAAATTGTGGTTGATCAATCATATTAAGCTGCTTTCTGCTTTTCTTGTAGCTGTTCAGCAAGGATGAACTTAGCGATGTTCATGTATTTACGAGCTTTATCAGAATCATCGAATTCTAGCATCGTCTGTGCATCTGAGAGGATACCCATGATCGTCATCTCGATGCCAACCATCTTAGTGACGATGCAATCGATGATGTTGATGCGGATATCGTCCTGGGACATTCCGTAGCAGTTGCGTTCGAATTCAGTCATTTTGATTTCCTTTGTTTTCATCATATTATCAATATAAGGTATTTTAATAAAAATGTCAACCGTTATTATGCTGGACCATTTAAAAACTTTCTAGCATCTTTTCCACAGAATGCTTCGATGATGTCAAAGTACCAATCTTCGTTCTTTTCACGAAGGATGTCCAAAGGCGCTTTGTTGCCATGAGGAGAAACCTGTGAGAAGTATCCTTCGACTGTATGATTAGCGATCAGTTCCTTAAGGAACTTAGCCTTGGTGAATGGGCTCTTGGAATACTTGAAACGACCAACAAACCGACGCTCGCCATTGTACGGGTAAAACACATAATCGCCAGAAATTATGAAGAGTTTCTTGTCAAAGCCGGTGGTAGGAATCAACTGCATTTCTGTCTCTTTCTTTGTTTTCATCATATTATCAATATAAGGTATTTTAATAAAAATGTCAACCGCTATTTTAAAAAAACCTTCGAAGAAATAGCGGTTGACATTTCCATACATAGTTACTATCATAATAATATGATGAAAACGAAACAGGAAAACAAAATGAATCAAGATTTGCGTGAAGCACTCGACGATGCAGATAAATGGTATGAGCTGTGGCTTGGTCAGAAATTAGCCAATAAGCGTTTGAATGATAAGATTGCAACGCTTGAGGAAGAGGTTGATAGCCTTAGACAATTAGTATATGGTTCACCTGACGGAAATTGATTAGAGAGGGCTGATACATGGCTAAATCTTTGTTGAGTACTAAAGGCCTTAAGAAGAAAGTCGCTCGTAAGACTAAGAGCGAGACATATCTTGTCAATTGGAAATATCTTGGTGAAGAGCCTAAGAACGTCCGCGGCAAGGTAGATTTGCTTAAAGCGTTTAACTGGTATAACGTCATGACAGAAAAAGATGATGTACGCCAGTATCTGAAAGATTACTTTGCGGGTGATAAAGCGACACATAAGGTCATTGACAGCATCCCTGACAATCGCCTGCCTTTGACATCAGCATGGCTCTGCCGGATTGCAACGAACAACAAAGAAGATCTGCATGTCAATGATTGGGTCAGAGTCAACCATGACATAAATGATGCTTCTGGGTATTACAAAGAAGAAGCAGAAGATAAACCAAAGACGACTGTAGCAAAACCCAGCATTCAGGATCGTGTCAGAGAGCGAGGTTATGATATCATCGGAGATATCGAAGAACTCTTAGACAAGGGTGAAGCGTTCTCACTCTATGAATGGTTGCAGAAGAATGAGATTCCTGCGATGTACGCTACTAAGATAATCGATCATTATAAGCCATGGTTCATGGAATTGTATGCTGCTGCTACCACTAACGATGCAGATCTCAACGAAGCATATTCTCATATGACAAAGAAAGATATGAAAGATCGTATCATATTCTTCACTAAGTTCTTGGAAGATGCAGAACGCTATAGCGGCAACATCAAGAAGGCCCGTGCTCCTCGTAAGAAGAAAGCACCTACTACAGAAAAGCTCTTGAAGAACTTTAAGTATCAGAAAGAGAGCAATGAGTATAAGCTACAGTCATGCGACCCTGCAACTATCATCGCAGCTCAAGAGCTCTGGGTGTTCAACACTAAGTATAAGACGCTCGGCGTGTATCGTGCTAGAGGTCCTGCAGGTCTCACCGTCAAGGGTGCTAGCATCGATGGATACGACAGCGATTCTTCCTTGATCAAGCGTATCGGTCGTAAGCCAGAAGAATATGTAAAGAAGGTTCTTTCTGGGGGCAAGATCACTCTACGCAAGCTCATGGAAGAGATCAAATCTGAGCCTATCGCATTCACAGACAGGATAAATACAAATGTAGTAATCCTTAAAGTGGTGAGACAATGACAGAAAACATAGTAAACTTCCCCAAAAAAGGTCTAGAGATGTTTCCTTCGAGCATTGAAGAGTCTCTAGATCATATCCGATCAGTAAGACAAGAATACTGCGACGAAGTAGCAGATGATGTGTTCGAGGCGATGGCAAGCGTTCTAGCAACTTATGGGTTTGTTGTTCGTATGAACGAAGGTCACATAAAAGACTTCACGTTTGTTGAAGAGACGATCAAAGCTCTCGTATATCGATATAAGAGGATCGAGCATCCGTTTCATGAGATCATCGATAATGTCATCACGATATCTGATGAAGTAAAAGAAGATCTAGAAAAAGCAAAAGAACAGCAAGAAACTAACTTGACATCTTAACAAATAGTATATATAATAGATATATAATGAAATATTGGAAACTTTAAAATGGTAATCGTGGACTTTAATCAGGTAATGATTTCGAACCTGATGATGCAATTAGGAAATCATACTAACATTCCTTTGGAAGAAGGGCTGTTCAGGCATATGGTAATAAACTCTTTACGGTCATACAAGCAAAAATTTCAGCATGAATATGGCGAGATCGTGATCGCTTGTGATGATAGGAACTATTGGCGTAAACAAGTATTCCCATACTACAAAGCAAATCGTAAGAAGAATCGTGATGCTTCTGAGATCAATTGGGCACAAGTGTTTGATATCTTCAACAAGATCAAAGGAGAGATCAAAGATAATTTCCCCTATCGAGTGATCCAAGTAGAATCTGCAGAAGCAGATGATATCATCGCTACTCTCGTCACTGAGAATAATAATGAGACGATCCTCATACTTTCTGCTGATAAGGACTTCGTTCAGCTCCAGAAATATGCGACAGTGAAGCAATACGATCCTATCCGTAAGAAATGGATCAAGGAAGACAATCCTCAGCAGTATCTCTATGAGCATATCCTCAAAGGTGATCAAGGTGACGGCATCCCGAACATCCTTTCTGATGATGATACTTTCGTCACGGATAAGCGTCAGAAACCCATGACACAGAAGAAGATCGATCTGTTCAAGTCAGAAGGCATCTCTCATGAGATGCTAAAGAGGAACTTCGCTCGTAACGAACTGCTCGTAGATCTGACGAAGATCCCTGAAAACATCAGAAATAGCGTAATTAATAAATATAACGAAGAAAATGGTAAGGATAGGAGCAAGCTATTCAACTATTTTATCTCACATAATTTGAAACTTCTAATGGACAGCGTAGGTGATTTTTAATATGTCAAAATTTGTTTTTAAGATGCAATCGGTGTCACAGTTTTTGACACAAATCAATGAATTGAAGAAGAAAGAAGATAGGATCGAAGCATTGAAATATAATAGCCATGCTTCAGTGAAGACTATCTTAAAATATATGTTTGATCCCAATATCAAGTTCCTCCTCCCAGAAGGAGATCCTCCTTTTAGGGCTAACCAGTTTGACGAACCTAAAGCTCTGATGCAAGAGATCAATAGGTTCTATCTCTTTGTCGAAGGCGGGAATCCTAACCTGAAACCCCTTCGCAGAGAACAGATCTTTATCCAAGTGCTAGAAGCAGTGTCAGCTGAAGATGCGAAATTGCTATTAGCAATGAAAGATAAGAAAAGCCCATACAAGGGAATAACTAAAGAAATCGTGCAAGCAGCATATCCGGAGCTCTTCTAACTATGACTAAGACTACTAACATGTATCAGAAGTTTGATGCTAGAGTAAAGACGACCAATAAGAAATCCTTTATAGATGAAGAAAATGTATCTTTTAAAGAGATCAAGCGTGACAGGCATCAAAAGCAATATCGTAACTATGATAATGCGTTGAGAGCAAAGAATCTAGACAGATTGCTTTCATATGATGACGATTGATAATATAATCACAGCAGTAGGGTATACGATGCTGATGTTCGGCGTTTCTTCCTACTATTGGGCTCAAGGTAGGCAAAGAGGCATAAATGAGACTGTCGCTGTGATGAAAAAATTCGAACCAGAAGCTACATTCAGATTAAAATCCACATTAGAGAGAATAACAACAAATGACACAGACACTGAACAGTAATCCGACAGATGCTCAAAAGATCATCGATGAACAATTTAATCCACGCAATGTCAGCGAATCTGCATTTTTGCAAGATTTAGTCGAAGAAGAGATGCGTGCTAAGGGATTGGATCCCATAAATAAAGATGACGTCCAAAAGTATTGGGCATCTAGAGGTGTTAAGGTTTAATGGCAACTTATACTTTTTATGATACTAAGACAGAAGAATATTTTGACATTAGCATGCCTATGTCTGAATTAGACACTTACACTGAAAATAACAAACATCTCAACCATATCCCTTCGATGACTGCTATAGCAGACCCAACCAGATTAGGCCTTCGTAAGCCTGATTCTGGTTTTCGTGATGTTCTCAAACGTGTAAAAAAAGCTAGTGGGAGGGGTAATACTATCAACACCTTTTAGCAAATAAAGGAAACTCATGGAAAAGACTTCTCGTTCAGAAAAAAGACAAAATAGACAACAAAAGAGAAACGAGCAACATCAAGTAAAGAACAACCTATTACTTAAAAATATTGGTCCTAAAACAAAGAATCAGGAGACTGTATTTCGAGACTTTTCCAACGGTAAACACCTACTCATACACGGACTACCTGGTACAGGAAAATCATTCATTTCCCTTTACCTCGCACTAGAAGAGATACAAAAATATAAAGAATATAACAACGTCACGATCATCAGATCAGTGGTGCCATCAAGAGAGATGGGATTCCTACCGGGATCGATCAAAGAAAAATCAAAAGTATACGAAGCACCATATCAATCAATATGCAATGAGCTATATGGACGTGGCGATGCTTATGACATACTCAAATCAAAAAACATCATCGACTTTCAGACATCATCATTCTTGAGAGGAATGACTCTAGATCATACTATCATTCTGGTAGATGAATGTCAGAACATGACTTACTCAGAGCTCTGCACTATCATCACCAGAGCAGGCAATAATGCAAAGATCATCTTCTGTGGAGATTATAGACAGACTGATCTGAAATGGGATGATGAGAAGATCGGAATATTCCACTTCATGACCATCCTAAACAAGATGACAAAGTACTTCTCGTGTATTGAATTTGAAGAACAAGACATCGTGAGATCAGGATTGGTCAAAGACTTTATTATTAAGAAAGCACAATATGAAAACCCTAAACAAAGAATCGTGCCTGTGAATGCTGCAAACTTTACTGAAGAACAGAAAATCTTTCACTAAAAAACCTTATTGCGAAGATAGGGATCATGTGCTTGGTGAGATACTAGAACAAGTCAATACTGACACCGGCAGGTACTACAAGACTCCTGCCGGTGTCCTTTACCCTTCTGTCACCACAGTCACGGGATTGATGGGTGCAAAAGGTATCGCCGCATGGAGAGCCCGTGTCGGCGAAGCAGAAGCAAATAAGATAAGCTCTACTGCATCTAAGCGAGGAACTCGCATACATCAGCTCTGTGAAGATTATATCAATGGAGCAGAGATAACTCCAGATGATTACGATTATAATGATGTTATCAACTTCACGCTGTTGAAGAAAGTCATCGATGATCATATAGATAACGTTCATATGCAAGAGGTCAGATTGTATTCTGACTATCTCAAGATGGCGGGTACCGTCGATTGTGTTGCTGAGTTTAAAGGCATGCTTTCTATCATCGACTTCAAGACAGCAAAGAAAGCAAAGAACAGAGAATACATCACAAACTACTTCTGCCAGGCAGCAGCATATGCAATCATGTACGAAGAACGCACAGGCATTCCTGTCAGCAAGATAGTGATCATCATATCAGTAGACGATGATGAAGTTCAAGTATTCGAAGATAGAAGAAACTATTATGTCACGCAATTATTAGAAGTACGTGAAAAATATAGGTTGACATATAACATATAATAAACTATTATAAATACTATGCTGGTGTCGTTGACATCTAATGGAATAGACACTGAGGACCCGGGGGCAGTACCCGGCGCCTCCACCAAAAAGAAGTTATATATGATATATGTGAGAGACGAAGGTCAAAAGATAAAAAATGGGATAAATTTTTATCCATTGTCTTCAAACCACGTTGGTTTTGTAATTAGGTTGTATAATAATGCATTATTTGTTAGGTATTCAAAGCTAATTAAACAGACTAAAATGCACATAGCTTCTTTTTGATGGGGGCGAAATAGGATCGACTGGTGTAGTAAAGATAAGATCGAGACAGAAGCAAAAAAACTAAATGCAAGAACTGCATCTAATGACAACGTTCCTTATTCCGCAATGAAAATTGCTGCTTAAGAATTGAGTCTGGGGTATGAGCTCCACCCTATCAAACAACGGGCTCACTTAATATTTGGAGTGAATATGATATATGGGTTATATAAACTTTTTGAGGAAATGATGGCATTTACATTGAATAGGAACCCTCCTAACGAAGAAAATAAAGAACAACCCGAACCTAATGTTAGTTTGTTCTCGAAGATTGCCAATAAGAAAGAGACTGTCAATCATCCTGAACACTACGGCGGCAAGGAAAATCCTTATGAAGCAATCAAAGTGATAAGGGCTTGGGAATTGGGATTCTCGTTAGGAAATACGATTAAATATATTGCTCGTGCAGGAAAGAAGGATCCTTCTAAGAGGATCGAAGACCTGCATAAAGCCATGTGGTATCTACAAGAAGAGATCAATAACGAATACGAAAAGATTGCCAAGTGAGTTAAGAGAATAACTCAACAAAATATTCTCATACACAATCAACACACAACAGGAGACTATAACATGACCAAGACACCATACGAGATCCGCCAGGATCTATTGAATTTTGCACAGAGCCATCTTACAGGTCAGTATTACGCTGATCTAGAACGAGCTCGTGAAATCTTCGATCAGGCAGAGCGTGAAACTGTGATCTCACGACTGGGATATCCAACTAAATCTGACATCTTGCTATTAGCAGAAGATCTCAAGAGTTTCGTTGACAATAAGTAATAGATTAGAGGAACTCAATGCAGTTAAATAACATCAAGTCATCATCAGATTTTGTGAAAGAGATAACACAGCTAGTATCAGATAAAAATATCGGATTCTTTGATGCTGTCATCTATTATTGCGAGACACACAATATCGAAGTAGAAACTGCGGCTTCGATGATCAAGCAAAGCACCCTATTGAAATCAAAGATCCAATATGAGGCTGAAGAACTTAATCTGATGAGAAAGACAGCACGACTGCCGATATGACACCATTTGAAGCATACAAATTATATACCGCTATCAAGAATCATTTCACGACTGAGTCATATGATTACTTCAAATATCACGGCAAAGTCAACGCATCTGAACATACGTTCGAGACACGCAAAGACAAGTACATGTTCTATAAGCTGTCAAAGCATGAAGATCCTTTGACGTTCCTTGTCGCAAACTTCTCTGAAAATAGCAAGCTATGGGTCGGAGATATGTTTGACACTGACAAAGAATACGTGTATAATGATTATCTAAAACGTAAGCAGTCACTGACTTATATCTTTAATAATGATATCGATAATCTATTAGAAGATTTCGATGATAACTTCAAAGTAGAAAAAGGTGATTACCCTCATCTACTTAAACTCCTTAATCGCAAGAAGATATCTAAAGAGACATTCATCATTATCAATGATTGTGTTCGCTTCTTTAGCTCTTGGAATAAGAAGATAACTGATCCAGTCCTATGGCCAAAGATCGCCATGAACTGCAAGAAATTTAGACCTTTCATTGAATATGAAAAGGATAAATACTGTGATATATTGAGAAAGCGTTTTTCTTGATATATCATAAATCGTAATAAATCATACATCGTCATACAACGGAGAATATAAATGACTGTAATTAACTTTGAAGCAATGAAGCAGAATCGCAAGTCAAACTTTGACAAGCTCACTGCAGAACTCAACAAACTGAGCCAGAATACGTCTCAGGAAGGCAATCGTCAAGACGACGAAAGGTTTTGGAAACCAGAAGTCGATAAGGCAGGGAATGGTTATGCGGTCATCCGTTTTCTTCCCGCGCCAGTCGGAGAAGATGTGCCTTTCGTTCGCATTTGGGACCATGGGTTTCAGGGTGCTGGTGGTTGGTATATCGAGCGGAGCTTGACTACGCTAGGTCAGGCAGATCCTGTATCTGAGTACAACACGAAGCTCTGGAATTCTGGGATCGAAGCGAATAAGACAATCGTCCGGGCACAGAAGCGTCGTCTTAGCTATTACTCAAACATCATGGTCATCAAGGATCCTACTCGTCCTGAGAATGATGGAAAGGTATTCTTGTTCAAGTACGGCAAGAAGATCTTCGACAAGTTGAACGAAGCGATGCATCCTCAGTTCGCTGATGATGTGAAGATCAACCCATTTGATTTCTGGGAAGGTGCTAACTTCAAGTTGAAGATCCGTCAGGTAGAAGGTTATCGTAACTATGATAAGTCAGAGTTTGATAAGCCATCTGTCCTGCTTGAGGATGATGCTGCTATGGAGACGATCTGGAAGGGTGAGCATTCCTTGACAGAGCTTGTCGATATTAAGCACTTCAAGTCGTATGCTGATCTCAAGGCAAAGCTCGAGAAGGCATTGGGATCTTCTGCATCTGCTCCAGCAGCTGCACATCATGAAGAGGAAGATGCTTTCCAGATTCCTCAGAAGTCAGCACCTATGAAGGAAGCTCCTAAGGCTGCTGCTCCATGGGATGACGATGATGAAGATCTTAGTTTCTTTAAGAAACTTGCATCTGAGTGATCCTTACGGATACGCTCCGATAAACGGATACAAAAATCTATCTATGTGAGACATAACGGGGGCGGTACTTGGCGCCCCCGAACTCACTCTAGGAGATATCGAAGAAGGCCTGCTATTTGTTACATTGTTCTTTGTAGAGTTGTCTATTATGATAGGTGCAGCAGGAGCTGAATCCGATACAGCAATATCATTAGCTCTCTTTAAGAACGCAGGAGCAGTCGGATTTTCTATCGGCATTAGATCCGCCATACTGTTGCCAAAATTAGCGCTAGCAGAACCTGTAAATGTAGGTTGTTCTTGATTATTAAAAGTCGGTTCTGTATCTACTCTAGGAGATATTGAAGAAGGCCTGCTATTTGTCACATTTTTAACAGCAGCCAGAACTGAACGTTTAGCCCCTCTTCCTGCAGCCATACCCGTCTCGCTTTCACTGTCAGGTACACTTGATGATTTAGTAAGAGGATTCGGCAAAAATTCACCAACAGTAGATTCCCACAGATCATAGGCATAATCATTGACTATAGATCCGAGATTAGCAAACATGTTTTTAACTGTATCTATAGCTTCACCTATCTTTTTGCTAATATAACCGGCAAGATCAAAGTTAGCAATCTCTCCTATTTTTGCAACAAATTCAGGCCCGAAGTAAGCAAGTATTTTTTGTTTAAAATCTTCAAATGCTGTTGTTATCGCACCTGTTATACTCCAGCTATTCCACCATTCGATCACAGGTGCTAATATATTGCCAACATTTGTTTTAAAGTTTTCAAACGCAGTCGATATTATATCGACTAATGTCCAGCTATCCCACCATTCGATCACCGGTGCTAATAATCCGCCAACTTTAGTTTTAAAATCATTAAATGCTGTAATTATAACATCAGATATAGTCCAGCTGTTCCACCATGTAGTTATAGTGGTGAGAATATTACTCGCTTTCTCCTTAAGCCAAGTAAAAGCAAATTTTATATCAGCTATTACAAGATGAATGGCTTCTATTACAAAATCACCTAAGTTAAATGTGGCTAAAAACTCTTTTATATCTGCTGCTGCTTCTTTAAAACCGAAATAATCCATAATTCCAGCAAGCAAATTTCCCACTCCTTGAATAATCATATCAGGTATCATCGTAAAATATCTGACGACAACTTGCATTGAAGTATCTAATGCACCTAATATATCTCCGGAGAATATTTGATCTACCAATTTATTAATATCAGCAAATAATTTTAAAAAATTACCTACATAAGAACGCATTATGCCTTGAACTGCCAATACAATAGTATCAAATAGAGCTATTAGACCTTCTTTTACTGGAGTTATAATGTCGAGGTTAGTAATAAAGGAATTTAATTCTTTAGATTCTTTTTCAAACCCTAACCATTCTAATACGTTTGCGATTAGTCTACCAATACCTTTAATAAGAATATCTGGTATTAAAGCGATAGCAGTACTAAGAGCACTTATCCAGTTGCCTTTAGTCAAATCATCAAATATAGTTGAAAGAGATCCAAATATTTCTTGCCAATCAGTTTCATTTAAAGAAAATACTGCAGCACCGAATATAGCCGTAATAGGATTGATTCTTAACGCAAATTTAGCTAAATTCATTAAAGGTCCTATTAACCCACTCAACATCATTTCTATAGGACCTAATATTTTAGCTAAACCGCCTTTAAAGAATCCTCCTAAAACTCCGCCAATACCTTTGTTAGCAGGAGATGAAGAATCAGCTCCTGCTGTATTTATTTTTGCTTGTTCTTTATTTACTTTTTCTTTTTCTCTTTCATCTTCGATGCGGCCTTTTGCTGCGGCAGTCAGTGAGTATAATAGATCTTGAAGCAGTTCATTATTATCTTGCAAGACATTCAAGATGCTCTCTAAGATGCCAACAGATTCTTTTCCTGGATTTTTCCCTCCACCTGACGTAGACGCTGCGGATTTTTTACCTTTGCCGCCGCCCAATGCAAAAAATTCACCCACACCTGCTGCATCAAGAGTAGCAGCTGCAACACCACGAAGGTCCGGGACAGATCCTACAGAAGCAGCGATAGTGCCGCGACTTATAACATCTGCTATATTACCCATAGTTCCGCGAGTTGATCCTCTGCCAGAAGATACTTTCTGTGTTACTCTGCTTAATCTGCCTTCTTCTTTCTCTTTGTATTCTTTTCGTTCTTCTTTTGTCTTTTTAGTGGAACGTTCTACAGAAGAATCTTTCTTCTTTTCGATCTTATCAAGTATCTCAGTCTGCTTCTTTGTTTCTTCTAATTGAGCCAAAGCGACTTTAGCCTGCTCAACTGCAGCAGTCTGAGTACCTTCTTTAATGATCCTTCGAAGGATGTCTTCTGGTGTATCTTTCTTAGCCATTTTTTCTTTGTTCTTCTACTTGTTTTAGATGTTGCATCAGCAGTTCCACAAATAGATCCCTCTCATAAGGATACATATCATTTAAATCAGACATACTGTATTTATGGTGTTGCATCAAAGAGAACATAGTATTATAGTAGACCGCGATATTAGAATACCCGGTCATCACGTAAAAAAACTATTGAGACCCTTCAGAACAACATCAGTCGATTTGCCAGCTTTGTTCTTTAATGTCACAGTATGTTCTAGAGACGGCATCGTATCAAAGAATTCTTTGATCTTGTTCATGCTATCCATCGGTAGGCTGTTAACGAATTCTTCGAGATCTTTTTCTGTAAAATCAGTGTACACTGTCTCGCTGTCATAGATCTTATCGATACACTTAAACAACATATCAAATACAGCATCTTCTTTGTTATTTGAGTCATCGAGCAATCTGACTTCATCTAGAGTGGGATATCTCATCGCCAATCCTACATCATCATGTATGATAAATTTGCTCTTATGCTCTGGGTTATTTTTGATCTCGATGTTGTCTAGATTAACTTTGAACTTGATGACTTCTTCGGTGTCAGGATCTTTGTATTCGAGATCTACGACTTCACCTATCGATTTTGAACGAAGCTTGACGAACAGATATTCGACATCAAATGTTGCTAGCTTATCTACATCTACCGATTCGATGATACAATTTTGGATGATCTGCTTGACTGCAGCGATCACATCTTCAGTCTTCTCTGAAGATTTTGCCATCAGAAGGATCTTTTCTTCTTGCACAGTGAATGGTTTGATATTGATGCTCTGCTGAGTAGAAGGTATTGTCACAGAGTATGTTGGGTGTTTGATCTTTGGTAATGCCATAATATAGGTATCCTTATGTTAAAAATTAAGCCCGTCACGAACGCGGCTGCCTTTGTAAATTAATTTTTCTGTTATCTTATTTAATTGTTCATCGATATCTTTAATTCTTTCTGTCAGAGCAGTTGTTCTAGTCAGTGAATTTCTATCGGCAACACCTTGATCTAATGTCGTTGATGTCCAGTTAGTATATGCAAAAGTCACCGGAATTTTTAAGATCTGATCTTGCATGTTCCAATCGACCTGGATGTCTCCGATTGATATAGGATATGCTTCGAGCAATTGATATTTTACAATCGTGTTATCTGCTTGTTTTGTAGTTTTTATCTCATTCATATGAATTATCTCTACAACACCATAGTATTCGTTAGGATATTGGAAAGAATTTAATGGCAGCCCTTTGACTGTACCGTTAGGATTTGCTGCATCATTAAAGGCAAATACTGATTGCATCCATGCATGAAAATATTTAAATACTGATCCGTCTGCATCGCTATAGAATGTCAATGGAATATCTTGAAATATTGTAGCATACGGACGTTTTTCGACGTTGCCGTATCCGGACATTCTTATCTCATCTGTCTGATATCCCAAGCCCGGAAGGTAAGCGCTGTCACAAAGGAATGAGAGATTTTCTGCACCTCCTACTATAACAGGGCCTCTGTCAGCTCGTCCGACATTGGCAGTTGTTGGCCTTGTGATAGTCACCATGAACCTAGATGCTTTGGATAACCCACCTACTGAATTGACTGCAGAGAGCATTTCATTGATACTAAACGCCATTTATGATATCTTTCGACTCTTTGTATACATAATTCTTAGATTTCTTTGCAAATCTCTCTAACGGCAAGAACATTGCAATGTCCCATTCATTAGCGGGTATCTGTAAAAATCTACTCCTGACATGGCTGTGCAAATATCGTTTCACACACGGTTTAAAATATTTATAACGTGAAGCAGCATTTAATAGCTTATACGAAGCTCTTATCTTTGATGTCTCGTTGTATTTTTCATTATTTAACAGATCATAGAGATAATCTAGCAATCTCGCTCTGTATACATGCGGCAGGTAATGTAGGTTCATCGCAAGGAAGCTGTCACCCTGATCTTCGAAAGGAAATATCAGCGGGAATCGATCATAGTAAGGGAGGTCTTCTTTATGTTTAGGATCGTATTGGAACAGATACATGAATCCTGGACGAACAAAATTCTTGCTATATTGTGGGTTCCTGCTGACTAGCGTCTCTACTCTTACAGATCGAACTTCTCTTGCTTTGTCTCTAAACCAATCTCTGACGTTAGGAGCTCCTGGCTTAAATACGGAAGTTGCTCCTATGCTAGCTTTACCTTGTTCAAGAATCTTTGTAAAAATAGGCATTATCTCTTATCCAATCCTAGATCTTTTTCTGTTAGTATCTTAAACTGCCATTTCCTATCAAGACAGAACTGTTCAGCAGCTTTCCATTTAGCGCTATTGACGCCATAAGTAGTCACTTCATTGATATATCTTCTAGTTATCTTCTGTTGCTTGACCGGTTCTTTGCATTGAGCATAGGGTTTAATCTCTATTATCATTGTATTTATCGAGCCGTCCTTGACAGATGTCTTTACCCAGAAATCAGGAAAATACCTATGGATCTTGTTGTCCATAGGGCTGACATAGGGGATAATTATCTCTTCTGATGACCATTGGATCACACCCGGGTGAGAATCAAGATGTCTCATGAACCTCAATTCCCACAAGCTCCTATAAACGATGTTTGTAGGATTTCCTTTATATTTTTCAGGAAACTTGGGTCTAAATTTACCTTTATACGACATGCCATATTACCATTATAAATATACGATATATTTATAGGAGTTTATATCGAGCATGCCTAACGTAACTGACACCTTTGTATTTCCATTAGAAGTGCCTGAATTCTATACAAGAATGTCATTGAGGAAGTATGAGAGGCCAAAGCCCGGATCTACTTTGACACCTACGTTTCGAACATATATCAGGCTTCCTATTCCGCAACAATTGATAGATTCTTTTAATATATCTGTCAGCGGAAATAACATGGAATTATTAGGCAATATATCCAATGCCCCTGCACAATTAGCAGCAGCAGGCAGATCATTATCAGAAGATTTTGCTGCTGCTAAAGGAGGTGAGGGCTCTGCAATCATGAAAATGGTTGGTGAAGTTGCGGCTCTTACACCCGGCATATCAGATAGCAATCTTGGTAAATTTTCACAATCAAATCTTGGCATTGTGCGAAATCCGCATCTGACGACTATATTTGAAGGTGTAGCTTTAAAGCAATATCAATTTACATGGAGGATTTCTCCTAAGTCAGAAAAAGAAGCACGATCTATGAATAGTATGCTTGAGTATATCAAAGCATTTATGCATCCAGAGATAATCGGTGAAGGATTTGCCCTAGATTATCCCTACCTTGCCACTGTTGAATTTGTAACCGGCTCCAGCAATATCAATCTGCCTAACGTATCAGATTCATTCATAACAGGTCTATCTATCAATAGCATGGGTGGAGGAACACCTGCATTCTATAGAGATGGTACTCCTGTTATCACTGAGATATCCATGACTTTTCAAGAGATCGATATCAAGACAAGAGGAAATTTTGCCGCCGGAAAGACAGGAAATCCTTCTCGACCTCTTGATGTAACAACAGGACTGCCTCCGGTAAGTTACTCGGGCCCGGGTTCATCGTGACACCTTTACGAATTTTAAAACAGAGAACTTAAATGTCATTAGCTAATTATTATCCTTTTGTAACTTATAATAATCTAAAAGCGATCAATCTGCTCGTAGAGGCAGAAGTCGTTAAAAAATATCTGGAAGATTATAGATTATTCTATACATACATCATAAAGAATGGTGAGCGTCCGGATACTCTTGCCTATGATGCTTATGGAGATTCCACTCTTGATTGGGTGATATTCCTCACAAATGGCATCGTCGATCCCTATAAAGATTGGATACTGGATGACAAGCAATTCATATCATATCTAGAAACAAAGTATAATACTGCTGTAGAAAAATTAACTACGACTACAATAGCAAGTTCTATCGCATATTACTACTACAAAGGGATCGCCAGTGATAGCCCTGAGACAATCGCTTCATATAATTACAATATGACACCGACAACATATTCTAAATTAGGCAGTCCTGCAGGTTGGATCGCCAAGAGCGTATGGGATTATGAGAATGAGATCAATGAATCCAAGAGAGAAATCAAACTGATGCGGAATGAATTCGTTTCGGATTTCAAACAACAAATAAAAGATATATTTAATAATGGCTAATCTCAATCCTTTAAATATAACAGTATCCGATATTGAAATAGAAAAATTCAATAAAAGGGATAAGATGAGTCTGATGCCTCAGTTCATGGAATTGACCATATATCAATCTATGTTTGAACCTGCTATAAAAGCTGAGATGCTTATCAATGATCCTATCGGATTGTTCGTTAATTATCCTTTCACGGGTGAAGAGCTAATAATAGTGACATATGATCAGGTCAACACTGGCAGCAGCGATACATCCGCCTCCGCGGGAAGCTATTTTCAAGACGTTAGCCCAAATAAGACCAACCAATTAAAATTTATTATCAAAGGTGTCCGTGATATCATCATCGGCGATAGAGCAAGATCGTTAATGTATATCGTTGATCTTGCAAGTCCTCAATTGCTCCAGAACATGAGAGATTATGTATCTCATGCCTACTATGGTCTGATTGAAGATATGGCGGAAAAAGTATATGATGAATATATCGCGCAGGGAACAACTGATTTATATAAAATTTCAAAAAAACCTTTTGTCAAAGAGACATCGATCAAATCTAGAAAAATGATCGTTCCAAACATCCGACCCTTTCATGCTATCAGTTGGCTAGCAAAACATGCTGTCGCAAAAGAGAATGGCCGGCATTTCCTCTATCTGTTCTATGAAGATCTGAAACAATATAATTTCGTCACCATACAACAGATCATCGAAGATGCTTTAAAGCAGAGAGAGACTTTAAGAAAAAATAAATATAGGTATATCTCAGATATAGGCAGTCTTAGTAAATCAACAACCGGAGATCAAAACCAAGATCTCCGTGTGATCACCAACATCGTAAACAACAAGAGATTTTCTTCTATAGAAAAGATAACAAGCGGTTATTATCAGAATGAATTATTTGAGATTAATATGTTGCAGAAAGCGTATGCCAGCACTCCGACAGAATTAGATGAAACATATCAATACGATAAGAATATTCCTTCATTGGGAGAGCATTCTTTGAATACCCCTGGTTACATCAAATATGTTAAAAATGAGAAGGTAGAAAAAGAATATTCAAATAGAATAAGGTATATAATAAACAATTTTCCCGATGTTGATGGGGAAGGTATGAATCAACCTTCATACAGAAGTAAATTCGGAAATGTAGCTAAATATATGAATGCTCTCAATCAGATCGATCTGACAGTCACGGTCCCGGCAAACATGGATCTGAGAGCAGGTCAAGTTATCTATTGTGATCTGCCAGAAAATCATGGATTTAATACCGTTGAAACAGATAAATATATCTCAGGATTGTTCATCATATCAGAAGTTAAACAAGTGATAATGCAGGGTAGTTTAGCAGCTACTACTTTACGAATATATAAAGATGGATATCTCAATAGCCTTGCAGAATCATCGTTATATAATTCTACTGGTAGAGGCACAGGTTTGCAGGGACCAAATTAATGTTTGATGATGATTTTTATGGCGACAAATTTAGATGGTTCACTGGTGTCGTAAAAGATGTCGGCAGCGATGGTCGAGTGCGTGTCAGGATATTTGGTATACATGGCACAGAAGATACGACAAAAATATCTGATGGCGATCTACCATATGCCATGGTGCTGTTTCCGACAACTGGAGGACAAACCTCAGGCGGCAATGCCAGCCATGGGCTAGTTAATGGAACTTGGGTAGTAGGATTTTTTGCTGATAACGAAGATTCACAGCAACCCATCATATTGGGTGTCATCAATGGAGGACAGGGTTCTGTTAACAATTCTCCTGGAGGACAAGCACCTTCACCATCTTATTCTGATAGCGGGCTGATACTCACGCCAGATACAGGCGGCGCGCCGACAGATACCACTCAGACACCACCCACAACACAGCTAACAGGTTCTGGCAATCCTCAAAAAATATATAATTTCTTTTGGGAAAAGATAAGAGCATTAAATGCAGTCGGACCAGAAGCATCTTTGAAAGCTATATGTGCTGGGATAATTGGAGTCCTGCAAGGTGAATCTGGGCCTAGCATAAATCCCACATCATATAATTCTATTGGGGCTTTTGGCATATGTCAATGGTTGGGTCCTAGAAAACGAAAATTAAGCGGTCCCGACTGGCACGGAAGCCTTGTTTCTAAAACTAATGCACCTTCATTGGAAAAACAACTTGATTTTATGTGGTATGAATTGACAGTAGATGAAAAGGACGTATTTGCAAAAATGTTAACAGCTCAAAACATTGAAGATGCTGTAGCATTTACTAATATGTTTGAAAGAGATGAATCTTGTTTTGAGCCAGGACCTGATGGGAAAACACCTAGAAAACCTCTTAGATTATTAAGCGAGTGTAATAGAAATCATCCTAACTATCCAAAAAAATTAAAATTTGGCCGTGCAGCTTATGAAAACCTTTCTTATACGGGAACTGCGGAAACTACGGGACATATGCGATGAAAAATGTATCTCCTGAAGCACTATCATATTGCAGCAATTTTTATTTTACTTTTTCTAAAACTTTGAGAAATCAATCCGTCAATTTAAATGACTATGCTAGCGCTACATTTATAATTGATGTTGATGGTAGAGTATATCAGGGTGCTGCAGCACAGGAATCCGGTGCTTCAGTAGTTATCATTGGCGGTACAACAGAATTTATAAATGAAAAAGCTCCTGTAGTACATGTGGATTACTATATCACTCAACAGCAAAAAGTAACTTTATATACAGCAATGAAATCTCTCTCAACATTTACCAACTCTGCTGAGATAGATAGCGACAATGACCAATTACGAAAAGCCGTTTCAGCTCTTTACTTAAATTTTTGTGGGTAACATATGTCTATTAATCCAGATGCGTTTGTATCAGATCCTTCACAAATCAAAAAAATCACCAACAGAGAAGGTGATGGTGTTAGCAGATCTACAGCACCTCAAGTAATCACTGCTGGCGTCACTTTTCCTTATTATGAAGTGTCTGTAAAAGATAAACCCAGCACAGGTAGTGATCAAGCGATTACTCATACTGGCGCAGGAATAGGCACTGCCAGCGGCGTTGGTGCATCGGGAGACATGCAAGGATTTGTCTCCTCTACAGGAAACAAGATTCTAATCAACAATGAGTTTGGTTCTGACACTATAACTCTACAGCATCATTCAGGTGCAACTATCATGATAGATTCTGACGGATCTATTCACATGGTATCATCCGGCAAAAGAGGCGTTGGAATGATTGCGCCAAAAGGTGATGCTACCGTATTTGCAAGAAACCATCTGATCTTAAAAGCTGATGGCAGAATAACGATTGAGACAGATGGTGATCTAGATTTCAATGTGGGCGGCAATCTGGGATTCCATGTGAATGGAGATATGATCACAAATGTCCGAGGTTCTTCAGAAGAATCTATCGAAGGAAGCAAAGTATTCGAAGTAGCAAAAGACATGAGCACGATGATCGCAGGTGATAACAGGATCACGTCTGCGGGTAAAACCAAGATACAATCATCCCAGAGCATCGATATGGATGCGGGTAAAGATATCTTTGTTAGAAGTGACGCTGCTATCTCGGTGCAAGCACAAAAAGAATTCACTGCTCTATCTTTAGCTGACATGAATCTGGGAACAAAGGCAAAATTTACAGCGCTTGCTACAGGTGACATGAATTTAGGTTCGAAGTCGAAGATCATTGCCAAGTCATCAGGTGATATGAGCATAGAATCAGGTGGCACATTTGATGTTAAAGCAGCTAGCACGACCAAGATATCATCCGGGGGTGCCGCATCTATCCATTCTGCTTCTACTATAGATGTATTGGGTAGCGGCAAGATACAGATCAAAGGATCTGCTACTGACGTTCAGGTAGGAGGATCCTCTAGCCCTTCGGCTCCATCTGATCCTGCAGATCCCGGAGAAGCATCGTTAGCTCAATATGCTCCAGCAGAGACGATCATCGATAACATAACAACTTTGAGAACCGCTCCTGATTTTCCTATGAACGCCAAGAAGATGTCCAAGGAAGAATTCTCTCTTTACAAGAATGAAGGCGGAAATCCCAATCCTGTTGCTGAAGGTGCTGCTGCAGGAAATTCTGGAGCTGGCATGGTTCCATCAATAGTTGATACAGGTGAAACCATCGGACCTGTTGCTGAAGGAGCTTATGATAGACCTGACGGATCAGTGACTAGCACAGGAATTGCACAACAAAATCCCATGCCGATGCCCACTTCGGTATATAATTCTAGCGAGAAGATATCCAGACATGTTACTGTGGGAATGGTAAAGAATTTGAGATACGCTCCTGCATCTCGACACCAAGCAATCCTTACTGAAGCCATGAACATCGCCTGGAACATATTAGATCCATTGTTTGATAAGTTTGGATCTAGGATACAGATCACTAGCTGGTTTAGATTGAGCAAAGCCACATCTAAACACACCACTGGGGGTGCTGTTGATCTGAGATGTTCAAATAAAGATGATACTACAACTACTGCTGCTATAGCAGCTTATGTGAGAGACAATCTTCCCTTTAGCAGGATATATCTAGAAAAGAATGACTCTCCAGGAATACATGTACATCTTGAATCTGCTAAACCTGGCCAACAAGGAGGCGGTCTTGTATTATCATGTGCTGATCCTAACTGTAATAATTCAATACCAGGATTATCGCATTCGTATGTGGTCGCTGCTCTAAACGGAAGAAGGACAGGATAGCGATGGCCAACCAAATCTTAAATTCTACTACTCTATCAGCTATACAAAAAGGTGATTTTCAACAACCGGGATTCTATGGCAACCAAGAATTAAAAGAATCAAACAACACATTTAATAATGCTATACAGATAGGAGCACAGCTTTTGGGAATAGCAGCTGAATTGAAATTTGCTAAACCCCCGCCTGTCAAGTATGTCCGTACTCCTCAAAATTATATCTTGACTGATTTTGAAAAGGAATCTATCTATAATAAATCTGTTGAGCTTGCATCTTTTGGAGTTGTTCCTCAGGATACTTTAGAAAATTTCTTTTATATACTTGCTGCAAACGAGAACCAGAACGATCTTGAATATATCGCAAATGTTATCGGAATTCCTGATCTTGGACAGCCAAGATATATCAGAAACATAAGGGATATCACTCAGATACAGGATATCTATAAGGTTGGATATTTAGCAAACGGAATCGCATCGATCAATCAGAGGTATGCACCTCAATATACAAGCATCCAACAATATGATGATTATACTCAGAGCAGTGGCGGTGATATTTTATCAGCAGTAGCCCTAGGAACGACATTAGGAGTGATAGGACCAGCTATCATCGAGACAGCTGGCATATTCAATGCCCACTCGGGCATCCTCAAGAATGCTCCTGCATTATCGACTGCTGCAATCAACCAATCTATCAACCTGTATTCGGGATTATCAAGCGGCATCGCTTTGGATCCCAACACGATCAGTGCTGTATTGAATCCGACAGCTACTATACAATCACAAGCTACAACGATAGCAACTTCAGCAATCAGCAGCCTCCTGGGAGCAACGCCTTTAGGAGGAGTATTGAATTCTCTAGGACCTCTGGGTGGCATTGCCATGGGAGTCTTGTTGCAACAAGTTGGCGGAAATGCAGTAGGTAGTTTCATGTCAGAGGTATTAACAGGACAAAGGATTGCATCATCAACGTTGGCAAACAATCCTATGTTGACGCCACCTTCTATGGCGGGCAAAAGTTTCTTCGGTGAGGCTCCGATATCGCTTCCTGCAGTCGATCAGGTGTTCTGTAGGAAGATAGGAGCATTTGGAACTCCTACTGGCGGCACGGGCGTTGTTAGTTTTGGAATGCAGAATTTTGCTTCCATGGGCGGGGCATTATCTATCGCATCTGTAGTATCCAATCTAGTGACAGGATCATCTGCTATTCCATCACCTGCTACTTTTTATGGACAACAGGTAGCTACGATGACATCCGACCTCTGCAATAACATGAATGTTCCTGTAACATCCCTGATCGAGATGAGAAGATCAGACAATGCTATACCATTAATGCTTGGGATGAGTGCTGTTATGGTGGGAGAGAACTTCTCTCCTTTCGGATCTAAACCCATGACACAGGGATGGGCACTAGCATCTTCTACTGCCAATGACATCCAAAAATACAATCCGCAGTATCTAAATGCTTGTCGGACATCATTATAAATATACGATGGCAAGCACCGTATTTTATTCAGATATACCTACTAATTTTGATATCCATCCTGTCAAAGAGGATCTGGTATTGATAACCAATGAGGTTGCGGTAAAAAGATCTATTCGTAACTTACTATTGACAGATCCTTACGAGAGGTTCTTTAATCCGGGATTGGGTTCGGGCATACGCCAGACACTGTTTGAGAATATAAGTCAAGATACCGAATACGTCTTAAAAGAGAAGATTGCAGACACTATAAACAATTATGAACCCAGAGCTCGACTTATAAGCATCACAGCAAAAGGTTTTCCTGATAATAATGCTTATGAAGTAACTATCGTATTTTCGCTAGTAAATAATATATCACCAATAACATTAGATTTCGTCTTAAGAAGAGTAAGATAAATGGCCAATACAGGATTCCTAGACGTTTCAGAATTAAGTTTTGACGGTATCAAAAACAACCTTAAGACCTTTATGAAATCTAAGACACAATTTAAAGATTATGATTTTGAAGGATCTAATCTCAATTCTCTGTTAGATGTCTTGTCATATAATACTTACATGAATGCTTTCTATCTTAACATGATAGGCAGCGAGATGTTCTTAGATTCTTCGCAGTTAAGAAATTCAATCGTATCTCATGCAAAAGAATTAAATTATATACCGAGATCTAGAACATCCGCAAGAGCAAAGGTTACCTTTGCTATCAATACAGGTGGCGATATTCCTATCAATGTTGTTATTCCAGAAAACTATACTATTAGAACTATTATTGATGGAATCAATATGGATTTTACTACTGATGAATCTATAACTGTCAACAGATCAGATGTAGGATATGTTAGCGATTCTGTATATGTTTATGAAGGCAAGATCGTATACGAATTCTTTACTGTTGATGGAACAGTACGATACTCGTTAGATTCTTCCAACATCGATACTAATAGTATCAGAGTTACTGTGATCAATTCAGCATCTGATACTTCTAATACAATATACACAAAAGCAGATACGTTATACGGACTGACTTCAAATTCAGAAATATACTTTGTTCAAGGCTATAATAATGATCAATATGAGATCGTTTTTGGCGATGGAATTTCTGGTAAAGCATTGGCTAATGGAAACATAGTAAAGGTCAAATATAGATCTACAAATGGAGAGTTAGGTAACAAAGCTGTTAACTTTGCGATATCTACTGCGGTAGGAGATACATCGTCATATCCTGTCACCGTGACAACTAATATTTCTGCTGCAGATGGATCAGAAAGAGAAACGATAGAATCTATCAAATTAAATGCTCCGAGACATTTTGCTGCTCAGAATAGAGCTGTCACCAAGGATGATTATACGACGCTGATCATCGAGAAATATCCGCAGATCAAAACTGTCAATGTATACGGAGGAGAGAATGCTATTCCTCCACAGTATGGCAAAGTAATTATCAGCATGATTCCATACGGTAATTTTCCTGTCGTCTCTGCAGAACTAAAGACGGATATCGTTGCATACTTAAGAACAAAAAGCATTACAACAGAACCTGTGATCAAAGATCCTGAATACATGTATATCGAGATTCAATCTGCTGTTAGTTATAATCCTTCATTAACTGCTAAAAGTATACAGCAACTTAAATCAGATGTTTTAAGCAAAGTTCAGTCATATGAAACAACATATCTGAATGATTTCGGAAACGATCTTCGTAAATCTAGATTGTCTTCCCTGATTGATTCTGCAGACACTTCAATTGTCAGCAATCAAACAACGCTTAGAACAATATACGCCATCGTCCCTACAAAAGGCATCAAACAGAGAATTGCCTTTTCTTTCTCAAATCCTTTAGCAAGACCTTTACGAGCTCCTTATATTGTTAATGAAACTGAATGTATCAGAAGCAGCTTGTTTGATTATTTTAAAGATGGCGTATATTACAATTCTACCACACCTCAGGGACAGGTTACTCTGAGTGATGATGGTAATGGATTTCTTAGATTGTATTATATAATGTATGATAAGATCACAGATACAATAGTTCAACAGATATTAGAATCTAATATAGGAACTGTCAATTATGATACAGGTGAATTGGCATTTGATCTCAATCCTTATGATTATGATACGAATATCAAGATATTTGCTAAAGTAATAAATGATGATATTGTTGTACAAGAAAGCAAATACCTCAAGATAGATTATGATGAGGTATCAATAAACGTAACCGCATATAGACAATAATGATCACAGATTTAAAAAACATTGCCCCGTTAGTAAAGCACCAGTTTCCTGACTTTTATAGAGAAGAGGGTGACAATTTTGTCCAGTTCATCGCTGCTTATTATGAGTGGATGGATGAACAAGGACCTATAGCAAAATCTAGAAATCTGATTGAGACATCAGATATCGATGGTGTGAGCGAAGAATATATAGATTTTTTCTTTTCAAAATATATGAATGGCATTCCTAAAGATGTGCTTTCTGATAAAGCTCTTCTAGAAAAACACATATTAGATGTGTATAGATCAAAAGGTTCTATAGAAGGTTTGAAGTTATTATTCAGACTTCTTTATAATCTTGAGATAGAAGTATTTGTTCCTCAAGATGATGTTTTGATGTTATCTGATGGAAAATGGTCTAGAAAACAATATATTGAAGTGGAAGAAAGATCGTTAAATTACGCATACGATAACAAACTAATACGCGGAACAACCTCCGGTGCTACTGCATATGTAATGTCAGTGGCTAAAATAAATCAACAAGTAAATTCATCTCATATCCTATATCTAACTGATATAGTGCCAGGTCCTAGCGGAGATTTGTTTGTTCCTGGTGAATATGTGATGTACGAGGGCCTGGATATCAGGCAAGCAACGTTGATACGAGGATCTGTTGTTGGCGCAATTGTATCGGGTTCAGACGAGAATCATGCTCCCGGTGATATATTGACTACCGAAAGCACGTCTGGATCTGGATTGCAGTTTGAAGTAAAAACAATATTAGATCCAGAACAAGCAAAAGGCTATATCAATTTTAAATTACTCAAAGGTGGATATGGTTATGCTGTAGATAGTCCTGTTACAGTGACCAGGAAATTTGCTTCTGAAGGTTCAGGTGCAGGATTCAAAGTAGGATCTATCTCTAACACATCTCTTTTTACATACAACACCAATCTGATTGATCCAGAAGCAAACACTATCATCGCTCCTGCCAACACACAGTTTAATGCTAATAGTGCTGTAACTGGCGGAGCAAGCACAGGATTATCTACAGACGCAAACAGCACGATAACAGTAACCAATTCTAACACGTTTCAATATGGTAGAGGTGTAGTATACAGAGCTCTTGAAGGAAATACAGCAATAACAGGTCTTGCTAACAATACTTTATACTATGTACAGCATTCGAATAATACTGTGATTGCTCTCTCGACAACTGTAGGCGGATCAAGGATAACGCTGACTCCTGCCACCAGAGCTGGTGTACAAGCAAATGGACATTATTTTCAAGCAAATACTCAATTTAGCGCAAATCTTAATGTTGGGACTATTGATTCTGTTCTGGGTAACTGTCTTGCTGATACTACCATGCTAATAGGAACTATAAAATCATTGAGAGCTATCACATCAGGAGATCGCAAATATAATGGTTCAGTTCAACCCACAGTATTTGAAAAAAGAGTGTGGGGATATAACATAGTAGATGAGGATGGAGAATTATGGGGCAACAATGCAATTGTCTCTGGTGGGCTTGCTTCAGGTAACGGTGTCATATATGATGTATCTTTATTATCGTCTGGATATACTTTCAATACTGAAGGTGAGCAAATAGAATTTACCAATCAATCAAATACTGATTTTACAGCTGTGCTGGATATGATAGTTGGTGGTATTGCTACTGAAGAAGGCGAATGGTTAGATAATAGCGGGTTCTTAAATTCCGATAAATATGTTACGGACAGCGATTACTACCAGGAATTTTCTTATGAAATACAAGTAGAAAAATCATTAGATAAATACATCGATGTAATTAAAAAACTAACTCATCCTGTCGGAAACAAAATGTTTGGCAAACCATTGATAATAGACACAAATAAATTTGATCAGAATATAATAGCAGAAACTACTACAACTTATAATGCCAGAGGCGTTATAATTTCATCAGGCGGGTAATACCATGGCTGGAATATTTAATAGAAACATTAAAAATAAATTCATTGAAGAAATGAAAAGTGATATTGCTGGATCTGGATTATCAGTCTCAAAGATTAATATAACAAATAATGGTACTGGATATGCTGCTAATGCATCTATATTGTTTAGTACAGGAAATGCACTTGCGGATGGTATAGCAGATAACACAGGTAAGATTTTAAATACCAATATCATATTTGCTGGCGCAGATTATGATATAAATCCAAATCTTACTTTTTCTGCTCCCGTAATTACTTCTTTTAATGCAAATAGTGCTGTTACGGGTGGATCAAGCACTGGGTTAACTACGGATGCTAACAGTACAATTTCAGTATCAGTATTATCTGCTCAATATGGAACAGCTGTATTTCAGGCAGGTGATCAGATCAGATATATTGTTGCTGAGGGTAATACAGCGATAAGTCCTATAGTATCAGGTGTAATTTATTATGTTCAGCATGCCAATACAACAAAGATAGCTTTATCCGAAACAAGTGGCGGTCCTAGAATAACACTTACAAAAGGATTGACACAATCTGGACACTTTCTACAAGGCATCACTGCCACCGGTAACACCACAGTTGTCAGCACTGGTTCGAATTATTATGTTACCTTTGGTAAATTTTTTGAATGGCCTGATGATTCAAATCCTCCTGTTACCAATACTTCTATAAAAGAATCGTTCTATAACGTATACTCTAATATATTATTTGGCAAAAAAGTATTAGGATCTGATATTGGATATATAGCAAACAGAATCACATGGACAGGTAATACTGTTTATGATTACTATTCGCATCTAGATCCTGATCTCTATACTAAAAATTTCTATGTAATTAATAATAAAAATAGAGTGTATAAGTGTCTATTTAATAATTACGGAGTCAAATCTACTGTACAACCAGATACTACACAGACGAGTGGTGATTTTACTACTACGGGTGACGGATATGTCTGGAAATACTTGTTTACAACTGATTCAGCATCCAGGAAAAAGTTCGATACTGTTGATTATTTTCCCGTAGTTCCAAATTCAACAGTTGCAAGAGCCGCCATAAAAGGCGGATTGCATGTGATGGTCATAGATAATGCTGGTAAGAATTATATCGATGCTAATGGAAGCATCGATCAAGTAATCACCAATAAAAGTTTTAAAATAGCAAACTCTGGTGCTTCGATCATCAATGGAGCATATGGTAAATCTGCATTCTATGTTTATTCAGGAACAGGTTCGCCTGCATTGTCTGTTGTTGATTCCTATGTCGTTAATACGTCTGGAAAGTTTGTCACTACTTCAACTGATATTGTAGGCTTGGATAGCACATCTTTATATAGAATGTCTCCTCAAGTTAAAATAACAGGAGATGGTACGGGTGCTACTGCATATTCTACTATCAATGCCAACACAGGTGCTTTGACAGCTATAACAGTAGAAAACAAGGGCAGAAACTATTCGTATGCAGACATTACTATCATAGCTAATTCTGAATTTGGATCACTTGCTTCTGCCTATCCTATAATATCTCCTCCTGGAGGACACGGATCTGATGTTATATCAGAATTAGGATCCGATGTATTGGGTCTTTCTGTAGAAACATCCACAACAGATGAATTTCCATCATGGGCAAAATATAGACAGATTGGATTGTTATACAACCCTTCTTCTTCATTAGATTTGAGCACTTTAAATAGCAATAAATTTAATAACATGTTAAATTTTAACTTGTTTAATACTACGAACATATTCAATTCGGGTGATACAGTAAGCGGGTTAAATAGCAGAGCTACTGCTACTGTTGCTTATATGAACACTACTAGTATGTACGTGTTGGGTGTGATCGGCACATTCCAACCATATGAAACCGTTTTATCGAAAGATACCGGTAAAACATGTACGATTACTGTTATAAATATTTCAGACATAGTGCCATATTCAGGCGAGATATTCTATTATAAAAATATTCAACCTATTGATAGAACTGGCATTACTAAAGAACAAGTTAAACTATATCTTAATTTTTAAGGAAGTATGATGGCTGAGTTACAAACTAATTTTAATGTCGCTCCTTTTTATGATGATTATGACGAGGATAAACAGTATTATAGGATGCTGTTTCGTCCAGCAACTGCTGTGCAAGCAAGGGAGCTAACTCAGCTACAGACAATGATGCAGAAACAAGTCTCACGATTTGGAGACAGCATCTATAAAGATGGCAGTATCATCGAAGGTTGTAACTTTACTGAATATCCAGATCTGCCTCAGACTAAATTTACTGATGGCAATACGTCTACTATCGATTTTACTTTAATTGTAAAAACTGCTACTGATGTAGCAAACTCACAATCGCATCTGACCAATTCTTATCTCCTTGTTTCCAATACAACTGGTTTGAGAGCAGCTGTTTTTCAAGCATTTGTAGGAGCAGAATCTGTTGTCAATCAGGGATCTTCAGACACAAATAGAGCTTATGTATTATATCTAAATTCTGGAAATAATTCTGGACAAGAAGTAAAAACATTTAATACTACACAAGAACAGATCGATGTATATACACCATTTCAAGATAAACAAGGTCCGTTAGTTGCTTCTAACAAATCTGGAGTGATTTATACGCTCTCTTCTAATAGCACAGTAAACGCTTTGGGTGTGGGATATGGTATCCATGTGGGCCAGGGAATAATATACCAAAAAGGATTCTTTCTAAAGACACTTGCTGATAATTTTATGGTGCGAGAACATAGCTCCAATACTATCGGTATGAAGGTGGGATTTAATACAGCAGAATATATTGTAAAGCCCGCAGAAGATAATACTCTATACGACAATTCAATCGGAAGCTCCAATCAGAACGCTCCGGGTGCATACAGATTAAAATTAGTACCTTCTCCTATAGCATATGATTCTCTTGATCCTACTATAACTATACCAAAAGATTTTCTTCCTATTATAGATTATGATAGTGCAGATGGTCGTCCTGTGGTTGTTAAATCTAACTTAGAACTCAATCGTCTTGGAGATCTGATTGCCACAAGAACAAAAGAAGAATCTGGTGATTATATTGTAAAACCTTTTCAGGTCAACGTTGAAGCATCTGCCAATTCTCAGACATTCTATTATACTACATCTCCTGGTATCGCTTATATCGATGGATATAGAGTAGAGTATCTGTCTACAAAAAGAATAGAAGTAAATAGAGCAATATATTCTGAGTCTCTTAAAAATTTAAGAGCAACTGCTAATTTTGGAAATTATGTTAAGATCAGAGATGTTGTGGGAACATTTGATATCGGCGGCAATCAAGATATAGGAATCTATAGCGCCAATCAGTTTGCGATCTCACAGAATCCTAGCACAACAGCTCCGTTGGGTACGCTAGTAGGCAATGCAAATGTCAAAGCAGTCACATTTAATACTGGAACAAAAGGTACAGGAACTGCTGAATATCTGCTTTATCTGAGCAATATCAGAATGAGAGCAGGATATTCGTTTGCAACTAGCGCTAAAAGTTTTTATGTGAATGGAACTTTTGGTAAGATTTGGGCTGATATATACCAAGCAAATAACAAATCCGTTGTATATGAGTCTGCAAGTAAATTGCTTTTATTGGATACTGGATTTAAAGGATTAAAGACTCTTACTAGCAATACAAGCAATATTGCTAATAATGATACTTCTTACATATACAGATCAACGTCTGCATTAACAGCATTATCAAGAGCAAGCAGTTCTGTTGCTTCTGCAACAATAACATTGGCTTCAGATCAATATAATTATGGTGTCGGAACTGTGGGTGATACCATTGATGAAGATATCCATGTGATGTTTGCACAGGATACATTTTCTAATCTGTATGCAACAGCAACATTAACAAGACCCACAATAACAACAGAAGTAGCCGCAACTGGCACTTTCAATTCTGTTGTCTATGCTGGCGGTGTATCCAGAGTAGCAACCGCAATTGGTATCGGAACTGCAGCACCCTGGATAACAAATTTTGGTGTTACTAATGACCAGAATCCCAAAGCAGGAGAAACAATTCAGATCATAGCATCTGGCGGCGGCACAACATATCATAGCGTTGTTTCTGTAACAGCTGCTAATGTGATGTTTGTTACTCCAATCGCTCCTGTGAGCGCGGCCACTGCAGCAATATACAAGTATCATAAAGCCGGTTCGTATGCAAACTTTACCGGCTCATCAAATACTTTAAATTTTAGCGGAACTCCCGTGAGAACATTGACCGCAAACATGGCAATGAATTTGTTTCCTGAGTCAAGCACGAATTATAACGTATATGCACAGATACCTTCTGCTAGAAACAATGCTGTACCGATATTAAAAGTTGTAAATAAAAATACACACATCGGCATCAATTGTGCTTCTCATTATGCCAATACAGTCGGTCCGTGGTCATTGGGACTGCCTGATGCGTTAAAGATCACAGCAGTATATGTAGGAACTAGCTTTGCTAACACAAACCCAAATAGAGTTGATTGGTTTGAATTGGATAACGGTCAACAAGATAACTTTTATGGAATTGCTCAGCTTAAATTAAAACCTACATACAAGACACTGATATCTTCTACTAGCAGATTGTTAGTAACACTGAATCATCTGACACCCAATATAACATCTTCTCAGGCAACATTCTTTTCTGTGGATTCATATCCTATAGATGATGCTAACACAGCAAATACTCAAGCAATCGCAACCGCAGAAATTCCGTTATACACATCTGTCACTGGTGATATATACGATCTGAGGAATTATATCGATCTCAGACCTGTTCTTGCTAATACAGCAAACGTATTCACATCAAGTGCTATACCGGGACTTACTATTAATCCTGCCAATAACCAATCGGTATATTATTCCACTGTGGGTGCTAAACTTGCTATCGAACCCGATTCTAATTTCTCTTTTAACGCACAGTACTACCTTCCTAGGATGGATGCGCTAATGATAAATAAAGAAGGGGCCTTAATAGTAAAAACAGGTGCAGCTGCGTTCAATCCTAGACCTCCTACGTTAAATAACTCAGGAATGAAAATTGCTGATATATATGTTCCTCCTTATCCATCTCTAACATTCCAAGAAGCAGAGTAATATGACATACGGTAGAAAAGATTTAGCAGTACAAGTTGGCATTCAAAAAGCCAAAGGGTATACTATGAAAGAGATTAGTGCATTGGAAGCACGTATTAAAAACATAGAATATTATACTGTTCTTAATGCCTTGGCGCTTGATACTCAGACGACTTCTGTGATCAATACTGGAACACAATTAGAGAGATTTAAGAACGGAATATTTGCTGATCCTTTTAACGATAGCTCTATATCTAGAGTAGAAGATGCTGAATTTAATATGGCAGTCAGTTCTAGCAAATCTATTGCCAGACCCAATGTCAATCAAGTTTTTCCAGGATTTGCTTTGGACACAGATTCTAGCAGCAACGTACAATCTTCAGGCAAGGTATTAACAATCAGCTATACCAACGTGAATATTGGCGGAAATCCTTATGCTTCTATATACAGAAATTCAGCAGAGACATTTTATAGTTTCAGAGGTTCTTTAGCTTTATTTCCTAGCTATGATGGGACTAATGTGGGTATTAATGCAGCCCCGCAGACTATTTCTGTGGATGTGGCTGGCGGGTTTATTGCTGCAGCATCTGCGGGTTCATTTCAAGATATAGATACACTGCAAGGGTCTCCTGCAATAGTAAAAGAAGTTGGATTAACTAACTATTGGAATTCTACAGTAACACAGACAATCAGTGATATTGCTGTTCAGACACAGACGATAACACAAGATGTAGGTCAATATGTCACCAACGTGTCTCAACTAGAATATATGTCAACAAAAACTATAGCTATCATAGGAAAAGGCCTGAGACCCAACACAAAGGTGTATGCTTATTTTGATTCCAAGACGGTTTCTTCTTATTGTGCTCCTGCAACACCAGCAAGCGCATATGCTCTATCTAATGGAAGCCTAAATCCTGCAACATTAGCTTCTATTAATACGTTGCCCAATCCTGCTATAATATTAAATCAGACTGGAGCTCTTGGATCGCAATTAACGACAAATAGTCTAGGAGAAGTGTATGTTCTTTTCTTCCTTCCTGCAAATACATTTAGAGCAGGCGAAAGAACATTTATTATTAATGATACTGATGATGCTACTGCTGCTTCTGCAATTACTAGTAGTGCAGAAGGAGTATATAAATCATCTGCACTTTCTGTGACTACTCAACAAGTAGGATTTTCAATCATACAACCAACATTTACACCAAGCACTGTTTCTAATGAACTAGCACCATTGGCATGGACCACAGAAGATCAACTTCCTGATATTAATAATTATATAACTAATAATATTAAGAACATAACTAATATTAATAATAATAATGGTGGTAATAATAATAATGGAGGCGGTTGTTGTTTTGATCCAGATGCTCTAGTTACAATGGCAGATGGTAGTTTTAAGAAGATCTGTGAGATTGAGATCGGTGATCTTGTTGCTGATGGAACTGACGGAATCAATACAGTCATAGGAATCGAAGCTCCTGTTCTTGGAAACAGATTGATGTATTCTTTCAATGGTAACTGGGCGTTCGTTTCAGAAGAACATCCTATCATGACTTCAGAAGGTTGGGGAGCGTTTGATCCTGACAGCTGGGCTGTTGAAGAAGAGTTTATTGGTAGATTAGTCAAGATTGTTATCGGATCTAAGATTCTTAAATCAGATGGAACATATGAGACAGTAGAATATATCGATCACAAAATCATGCCAGAAGATTACGTAATTTACAATCTGTTGTTGGATGGCGATCATATGTATAATGTCGAAGGTTATGTTGTGCATAATAAAGCCGGCGATAATAGTACTAGTTATAATAATGCCGAGATGGGGCCTGGAACAAGCTGGGATGGTAACGGACAGGGATATACTGGTCAAACTGGTACTAGCTGTTATTTTTAAAAAGGTAAAAATACAAAATGTTATTAAACGGAAATCCATTAGCTCAAACATTTACGATTGAAGGAACTGCTTCAATTGCATTGCCGGGCATTTTCTTAACTCAAATAGGAGTTTTTTTTAAAAATAAAAGTGCTACGGCCGGTGTGTCTTGTGTAGTTTGTGAAACTATTAATGGGATTCCTAACCCTGCAAAAATAATGGGAGTTTCGTATAAAACGGCTAGTAGCGTTACCGTAAGCGAAGATTCTTCTTCTGAAACTATATTTACATTCAACACACCCATTATGGCTGCATCAGGTCAAACTTATGCATTTTATGTATATCCTGAATCCAATAGCCCTGATTATAATATATGGGTTTCTGAGATAGGTGGTGTAGATAAGATCACTGGACGAGCTATCACGCAACAGCCGTATCCTGGAGTTATGTTCATATCTTCTAATGGTAATACATGGACTCCTGTACAGACACAGGATATCAAGTTTAATCTTTATAGAGCTAATTTTGCCCATACTACAGGCACGGCTGTATTTAGAAACGCAAAAGAAGAATATCTTAGTTTAAATCTGACAGCTGGTATAATTAAGAAAGCAACCGGAGGTCAGATACAGACAGGTGATGTTGTATATGCTGCTAATGCTACAAGTTTATCATCCATATTGACATCTGATAATACATTATATCCCAAGGCAACTGTCAAATCAGTGGATGAGATTCGTGGAATATTATTTTTAGAAAATACGAATGGTCTGTTTAGTGTAACAGCGCCAGATTATAGCAATATCAGAATTTATAGAACTCCTGATCCAGCAAATACATCATATATCACAGAAACATACAGAGTTGCTAATGCCACAATATCAACGATAGATGATCTGATATATCATGGGCTGATTCCTAAATTTACAATGTCTGAGCCTTCAGGAACTTATATTTCTTCCGGATATTATGGAACAAGCAATAGCACATTATCAAATGCCAAAGACACAACAAAGGTAGCCCCTAAAAACGAATCACTTTACGAATTTAGAGACTTTGAAAGAGTTGTCAGAAGTTATTCTAATGAAGTTAAGAATGGTACTTACGGAACAAAAGGCACAGCAACTTTTGAACTTGAGTTAAATTCATTCACACCGTATCTTTCACCTGTTGTTGATCTGCAAACTAAAAACATCAATTATACGCAGAACATAATCAATAATGATGAGACCAATGAATGGACCAGATATGGTAATGGCAGAAGCAAATATATCTCCAAGACTGTTTTGCTTGATGCTATATCAGAAGATCTGCTTGTTTATGTTACAGGATATAGGCCTGTGGGAACAAATATCAAAGTATACGGTAAATTTTTAAATTCTGTTGCTGATCCAGGATCATTTGATACAAAAGTATGGACAGAACTATCACCTAAGAATGATACAGGTTTGTTGTTTGGATCACCTAAAAATCTAGAAGATTATAAAGAATATGTTTATGGTGTTCCTGTCAGCGCATCACAACCTTCTGGAAATACCACTCTATCAGCATATGCAGATTCAGTAGGTAACATTGCACTAGATGTTCCTCCGGGTACGCTGACTTATTATGATGAGGTAGGAACTATAATCAGAGGATTTGATACGTTTTCTATCAAGATATTGTTACTGTCAGATGATATGGTCAAGTATCCTACAATGAAGGATGTCAGAGCAATTGCATTACAGATATAACAGATGAAAAAACCAGCCGGCATATCAGACACGTTTGAACCACAAAGAAACAATCCTGGTGCTTTGTTAAACAAAGATTTTACTGGATTAGAAGCTTATAAAGCACAAAGAAAACGACATTTTGAGACAGAACAGAAATTAAGTGAAATAAATACATTAAAGGAAGAAGTTAGTTCGATAAAAAACGATCTAACTAGCATTAAAGAATTATTAATAAAGGTATTGGAAACCAGATGACAGCACTAATTGCTAACGTAGTACAATCTACAGATTCTTTTGGTCAGTGGTTGGCAAAAACTAACCAATTGATAACGGTGATTTCAAACACGGCTGTTACTACAAATTCTAATACTGCTGTCGGTAATGCGGCTATCTCAGGAACATTTGTCTCTGGCGGTTCCCTGATATCTAACACAGGATCTTTTAGAATAGGTACTAGTACTTCTAATGCATTCATGAATGCAACATCGTTTGTGATCAGATCTTCAGCCACTGTCAATACAGTCATAACAGATTCTGGCGTATATCTAAGCGGATCAGTTTATTATACGGATGCAGTAGCAGCGATTGGCAATTCGAGCATAAGAAGCGCAAATGTTACTACAGATAACATCATATTGAAAAATAGTTTAAGATTGGGTAATACTTATCTTTCTACATCGAGAGCAAATACGAATCAGATATACGCAATAAATTCGGCATTGGTGGGTGATTCGCAAGCAAATACATATCTCACTCGAGATGGACTGCAGATTTTTAGAGTTGATACTCCTCCTGTGACTCCGGGTGCAGGGTTCACTAACGCTAATATGACATATAATACATTATGGATCAAAAATATTAATGCAAATACTATCACTACAGGAACATTAAATATATCTGGTAGTGCTACAGAATTTCCGGGAAATACACATTTCCTAGGACAGAATAACTATTTCAGATACGGATTGACTTCTAATGCAAACATAAAACTGATCAATGGTAGCATCGGGATTGGAAATACTAATCCTGCTGCACCTTTACATATAACAACATCATCTGCGGGAGCAGGTATAATAGTAGAATCTACTGATTCTGGTGCTAGTACCGGTCCTGATATCGTGTTTCGTAGGAGCAGTTCATCTCCAGCTGCAGGAGATAATCTCGCAGGAATCTTCTGGCAAGGTAATAACAGCACCGGTACAATCACGAATTATGCCCAACTCATTTCAGAAATAGCATCACCTACATCTGGAGCAGAAGGCACTAATGTTTTCTTGACACAAAAAATAGCCGGTGCTGATACTACGACATTATATATTAAAAGTAATGGCAATGTCGGGATTGGCACAAGTTCACCAACTCAAAAAGTTAGCATTGCCGGAGGGCTTAGTTTTAATAGCGCACTTTCTTTTACAGGCTCTGGTTACGAAATTGGGAAAGACGGAGCGGATTTTTTGTGTTTCTCGGCTGGGTCTTCTGGTACACGATTTGTCAATGCTTCTACTGCTACTGAGTTTATGCGTATATCGACAGCTGGTAATGTCGGAATCGGAACAGCCTCGCCATCACAAAAACTGCATGTTGTTGGAAATGCATTAATATCAGGTGCTGCAACTGTAACTGGAGCAACTGCAGTAGGTAGCACTTTAGCAGTAACTGGAGCAACTACAGTAGGTGGCGCTTTAGCAGTGACTGGAGCAACTACCGTCACTGGAGCAACCACATTAAGTACTCTCACTGTCAGCGGAGCATCTACTCATAATGGACAAGGAGATTTTACGGCCCTACAAAATGTCGGAACATTAAGAACTTCAAGTGCATCGCTAGGAGGTATTGAAGTAAGGTCTGCTAGCACTAATGATGCTGCTTTCATGACATTTCATAGACCAGGTAACTATGCTTCATACTTTGGCATTGATACGGATAATTATTTTGCTGTAGGAGGATGGAGTGCTGGTGGAGCATTGGCTAATTTTAAATGTAATATTTTTAGTGCGGGTGGTGCGATAACTGCAGGTGGCAATATTACTGCGTACTTCTCATCGGATGAGAGATTGAAAGAAAATGTCGTTAATATCTCTAACCCATTAGAAAAATTAGCATTGCTTAATGGTGTCACATTTGATTGGAAAGATTCATACATCGAATCCCAGGGTGGGTTAGATGGCATGTTTGTTCGTAAGAATGATGTGGGCATCATAGCACAAGATCTCGAGAAAGTATTACCACAGCTTGTGGCAGAACGAGATGACGGATACAAAGCAGTCAAGTATGATAGGATCGTTGCTCTTCTAATCGAAGCAGTAAAAGAACTCAAAGCAGAAGTAGATAGCTTAAAAAATGGCAATTAAAACAAACATAACTGTAGATCAGGGTGCTAACTTTGCTTATAACGTGTATCTCGTCGATGTAGATGGAAATCCGTTTGATCTGACAGGATATAGTGCTAATTCTCAAATAAGAAAGACGTATACGTCTACGACTTTCAATACGATAAGCACAACAGTCAATGCAGCTGCAGGATCGATCACGTTGACAATGAATTCTGTCATCACAGCAAACCTATCATCAACGAGATATGTGTATGATCTAGAAGTGTATGCTAATAATGTGACATCTAGGATAATAGAAGGTTTTGTCACAGTGAACCCCGGAGTCACTCGCTGATGCGTGACTCTAAGATAACTGTATCGAAGTTCAATAACATATTGGTGACGACTGCTAGGTATGCGCCGCTACAGACGACAATCATCGTTAAATTGATCAATCAGACTATAGAACCCATATCAGTCCTAAAGCAGGAAGCGACTGATATGTTAGGCACGCTTCCTGCTGTTCCTAGAGATGCGCCGATAGTCCCTGTCTACTGAACTCGGAACGTATAAGATCCTGTATGGTCGCACAGTATCGTCGTATCTGCGTATATCTCGAATCCTTTTTCCTTTGCCTTCTTGGCAAAATATAGATCTTCAGAGAATGTGTTGTTGTGATCTATCGCTGACTTATAGACGAACTGCGGATATCCGATATCTGCCATCACTTGTCTCTTGACAAGAACACAGCCGAATCCACAAGCTCCGATACGAACTAATCCTTGTCCTCGGATCTTTTCCCATTCGACATGTGAATATCCATCCCTATCATTCTCTTCGAATATCTCTAGAGTCTGTCTATCAGGATTACGCTGCCTATAGATACCAGACACTACATCCTTGTCGTGTGACAATAACTTCTCTAACGTATCTGATGCAAATGATACGTCATAGTCGACTGCAAACAGATAATCGAATCCTTTGACGACCCAATCAGCGATCAGGTTGCGTACCTGATCTACATTATACCCGTAAAAATGCTGATATGTTGTCTCATATCCTTCAGGTACTCTCAGATCATATATCGATTTAAAGGTGTTGGGTTCGATGTTCTTTGCTGTAGGAATCGCGATTAATATCTTTTTTTTCATGACGTTCTTTACAACCATTTCTTTTGTTTGAACCATTTCTACATTCATAGGACGTGGTGTAGAATTTACTTCTACTTTGTTTATTTGGATCTTTGCATCGTTAGCAATTTTACTAGCATTTTTGTTTTGAAGTTCACCATTGACTTTATAATCGTTCAATGGGTTCTTGTCATTATAGAGCATGACGATATCCTGCACGACTTTGATCTTATCAGGATTAGCTCTTTCTATTATATTATAGAATGTGGCATTGTCGCCGCCTGCTTTGAACCATTCTCCGTTCTCATCTTTAAATACAGAATCATCAATAAAGTTCAACAACTCTCTACGGAATGTCCTGAGATGAGGATACGGCATTCCCCAATTGAACTTATATTCTCGATAGCTCTTAGTGTCTCTGATCGCCTTTGGATACGGTTGAGCGATCAGCGGAATGTTATCCGCTTCTGACCAACAGCTTCCATATGAGTAATCCGTCTTACCATCAGCGTAGAGATTATTGTAGAAATTAAATATGTTGTTATCGTTAATTAATGCGTCATCACCATCGAGGAGCATCACGATAGTGTCCAGACCGAATACATTTTTAATCGTGTTTATCTGATTATACACAGCACCTTTATTCTCATTATTAGTAATGACGGTGATCTTTGATCTGATATCTTCTGGCAATGTCTTTAGCTTATGGTTGATCGCAAACTTGGCACCGTCAGTGCTAGCATCATTGATCAGATACATCGTCCAGTTGTTGTAGTTCTGTGTAGCAACAGAATCGATGCACCTGAGGATATATTGCTCTGCATTAAAGAAAGGCGTGATCACAACAATATGCTGTTCTTTATTCTGTGTAAACGTGTTCCATTCTTCATTGTTGCTGAACCTACGACCGAATACTTTATGGATTCGATCATTGATATAAGACACTTTACGATATTCATCCGCAGGAAGGTAATGATTTAATTCTTTAAAGAAATGTTGCTTCCATTGCAGAGCAACCGTATCCCAGGTAGAGATATCCTTGACTATGTTGCAATAATATTGTTTCTGCTGATGCAGATAAGGATTATTATACGCAGTAAGAACTAATCCGGCAAAACGCTCACACTGAGTTTCTATATTGATATCTCTGAATAGACTATTTGGTTCGATAGCATAGTCGATAAAATAAGACGCATTGCCTATAGCAGTCTCTTCCAATGCACCAAATCTAGTGGCCACTAGAGGTGTATTATATGCGAGCGATTCTAATGTAGAGATGCCAAACGTTTCTGGGAATGCTCCCGGATAAAGGAACATAGATGCTTCAGACAATATCTCGGCAATCTCTTTCTGAGATATAATGCCTGTAAACTCGATTCCGAGAACTTTATATTTCTGATCTTGGATTAGCTTCTGATGTGTCTCACCTTGAGCATCCAGAGGTCCGTCAGAACGAAACCTATAATACCCGCCAATCACTTTCAATCGTGCTTCTGGTATATGCCTTTTGATCCTAGGCCATACCCTGTCGATGAGAGGTAGCATTCCCTTTGTCACAGAAGCATTATATACGAATAGGTTGCGATCTTTCTTTGATATATCTACTTCATCAAAATAATTGACGATCCCATTCCTCGTCTGAAATATCTTGTTCTTCAATACTTCAAAGTTGCGCCTCTTGCCGTGATCACATGTCGAGACATAGGAGGTATGAAAATCTGATAGCGTAAAAATCTTATCGATATGTCCACTGACAGCGAGATCTTCTAGATTGATATCTCCATTACAGAAAGTATCGTGCATCCAGAGAACTTTATGCTTTGCCTTGTTACGCATGTTCTGAAATATAGCACAAGGATATGCAGTCGCTCTATTGAATGCTTCATAATAATGATTTGGGACAAAAGGAACTACAGTTCTGGATGAAATAACAATGTCAAATACATCATTATTAGTAATGCTACCGACTGGTCTGTAAGTTACACCATCATAAATACCTGGACGACTATCATCATCTTGACAAGCATTGAAAACAGTTATAGGAAATCCTAATTTGGCCAGCTCTTTAGAGATGAGAATAACAGCAGATTCGGATCCACCCAAACCTCGTTTTGATAGCGTATCGCCATCATATACAAGCCCAATCAGATCTAAAATAGCAATAGATGGGTATTTCATAACAACCTCACGTAAAACATAAATATGTAGGAATTAATATTATTTATATAGGCATTAAATGGCTCTGATCTTCTATAGTCAAAAGAACACCGGAAATGGTTCTAATACTAATTATACATTAACACAGACAGTAACACAAGCTAATAATATATTAGTTTCTGTTAACGGACTTCTGCAAGTTCCTGGTGTTGATTATACAATTAGTGGAACTGAGATCATCTTTGCCTCTGCTCCATTAGCTAATTTTGACATAGAAGTTCGTTATATCGTTTCTGATGGATACGATGGATCTGTAGGTTTTACAGGTTCTTCAGGGTTTACAGGATCTGCGGGATTTCAAGGTTCTGCAGGTTTCTTAGGTTCAGTGGGATTCTTTGGATCGTCTGGATATCAAGGTTCTCAAGGTGCTGCTGGAACGCCGGGCGGCGATACAGGATATACGGGTTCTGTCGGTTCATTGGGCTATACAGGTTCCATTGGATTTTCAGGATCATTGGGTGGTGTAGGTAAACCTTCAAGGATATCTGTATATACTGCCAATGGTAGCAATACTCAATTTACATTAGCAGAATCAGTAGCAAATACAAACCATATCCTTGTGTTTGTCAATGGTCTAGTCGAAACACCTGATTCTGATTATACAGTAACTAATACTATTATAACATTCTCTACCGCCCCTGTCAACACTTCAATCATAGAAGTAAGATATTTTGATGCGATACAAGGATCTCCTGGATATCAAGGATCCTTAGGAACTGTAGGATATCAAGGATCTGTAGGGTCCGTTGGATATCTAGGATCTGTTGGATATCAGGGATCTGTCGGATACCAGGGATCAAAAGGTGATCCTGGCGGTGCTACAGGTTATACCGGCTCATTGGGTTATACTGGTTCGCAGGGTGCTGGTTTTGCTGGATCGGCGGGTGAAGTAGGTCGCCCATATAAGTTTTCAAGATATACAGGAAACGGAAGCAATACACAGTATACATTATTAGATTCTACTTCTAATGCCGCACATATCATGGTATTTGTTAATGGTATCATAGAGACGCCAGAAACAGATTATACTGTTTCTGGAACGACATTAACACTAAATTATGTTCCATTCTTAAATTCTGAGATCGAAGTTAGATACTTCGGTATAACTCAAGGTGAGACTGGATATAGGGGATCTGAAGGTTTTAGAGGATCGAGTGGAGCAACGGGTTATGATGGCTCTGTGGGTTATACCGGATCTAGAGGCGATACGGGATATACAGGATCTTTAGGATTTACAGGATCCAAAGGTGATACGGGATTTGTAGGGTCTATCGGTCCGACCGGCGCATTTGGTGGTGCAGCTTTTGACTATAGATTTGATGATTCTACCGCAAATACAAATCCTGGTGATGGATTTGTCAGATTTAGCAATACATCGCTGGCATCTGCTACACACCTGTACATCAATGAAAATGATAAATTCTTCACATCAACCTTTACGTTCTTGCAGACGATTGATGATTCTACTTCAGCAATCAAAGGCCAGTTCACTATCACGAGTGCTGCCAATACAGACAGTTTCACATTATTTAGCATCATAGGATCTCATACTTACACATCAAACTTCTTTGATGTTCCTATAGCATACATTTCTGGAGCCACAACTTTTGTCGATAATGCAAATGTGATATTGACATTTGCTAGAACAGGTGACGTGGGTGATACAGGATTTACCGGATCTGTAGGATTTACGGGATCAAAAGGTGATACGGGATTTACGGGTTCTCGAGGTGACACAGGATTTACAGGATCGAAAGGTGATATCGGATTTACAGGAAGCATAGGATTCACGGGTTCTGTTGGGTTTGTGGGATCTCGAGGCGATCTTGGATATACTGGATCTAAGGGTGATACGGGATATACAGGGTCTGTGGGATTTGTGGGTTCTAGAGGCGACACTGGTTATACGGGTTCGTTAGGATTCACAGGAAGTATAGGATACACAGGATCTATTGGATTCACTGGTTCTGTAGGATTTGTAGGCTCTGTAGGATTTACGGGCTCTGTGGGATTTGTAGGCTCTCAAGGAGATCTTGGATATACAGGATCCATGGGGTCGTTAGGTTATACCGGATCTAAAGGTGATATCGGATATACAGGATCGTTAGGCAATACTGGATATGCTGGATCATTGGGTTACACAGGATCGTTAGGTTATACTGGATCTAAAGGTGATATCGGATATACTGGATCTCAAGGTGAACAAGGAATCCAGGGAAATATAGGACCGTTGGGATTTGTAGGATCTAGAGGAGATCTCGGATATACAGGATCACAAGGCAATACTGGTTTTGTAGGATCTCAAGGTAATTTAGGATTTACGGGATCTATTGGTGATTCTGGTTATGTGGGATCTGGAGGTGATCTTGGATTTTCCGGATCACAGGGTCCGATTGGCTACTCCGGATCTTTAGGTGATATAGGATATTCCGGATCGCAAGGCGAGATAGGCTATACTGGATCGATAGGTGCCATTGGCTATACTGGATCTTACGGAGACCTTGGTTATACGGGTTCTATTGGCTATACAGGATCTCAGGGTATTGTGGGTTATACCGGATCTTATGGTGATCTGGGATATACGGGTTCTATCGGTTATACAGGATCTCAGGGTGTAGGATTCACAGGATCTCAAGGCAATGAAGGACAACCAGGAGCTTTTGGAGGCACAACCTTTCTATATTTGTATAGTGCTAACACGCAGAATGCAGATCCTGGCACAAGTGCTTTAAGATTTAGCAATACGTCTCTTGCTAATTCTACGTTCTTGTACATCAACAAAAGTGATCTTCGATTTGAATTCGTATTTAATTCTTTATTGATTATCGATAGTTCCACATCGGGTATCAAAGGACATTTTAAGATATCAGCTTCTGGCAATAATTTAAATTATGCCACATTCATGATAATCGATTCGTTAACTGATAATGGATCTTATGCCACTGTTCCTATATCATTCCTTTCGGGTGATGCTGGAGCTAATACTGTTCTCGGTGATAATACTCTTACTGCTTTAACTCTTGCAAGAGCCGGTGATCAAGGAGATACAGGGTATGCAGGTTCTATAGGTTCTCAGGGTCCGACTGGTAGCGGATATGATGGATCTATAGGATTTACAGGATCTAAAGGTGATATCGGATTTGTAGGATCTCAAGGTGATCTGGGTTATACCGGATCTGAAGGCTATACAGGTAGCATAGGCTATACAGGATCATTGGGTGATACTGGATACACTGGTTCTTTAGGAGATATTGGTTATACAGGATCTACTGGTGCTGGCTATACAGGATCACAGGGTGACTTGGGTT
>Ga0209442_1000111_pt1 | contig 46992 bp, 39 predicted proteins | sample LauGreSBDMM110DD_2_FD_187565 | JGI IMG/M metagenome (GOLD analysis project Ga0209442, IMG submission 187565) | Freshwater lake microbial communities from Lake Michigan, USA - Sp13.BD.MM110.DD (SPAdes) (version 2) | ecosystem: Environmental > Aquatic > Freshwater > Lake | place: Lake Michigan...
CGACGTTGCGTCGCCAAGCCGCGAAGGCGCTACGCTATCGTCGCCTCCGCCATCGCTTCACGCACCTCGACCTCGCTTGGCAATCTAAGCAGTTCTTGGATCGGAAGACGCAGATCGAACGCTTGGACCTCGATGCGACCGCCTGCCGCAGCGAAGTCGCTACTTTGTCTAATGACTTGCGGGCCCGCGAGGCGGCCTTGGCTTCCACGCGTAGTTTGCGCCTGCAACTATCCGAACGCGTGCAACAGTCGCAGCAGGCTCTCTTTGACCTGCGCACCACGCGCGAAAATGCGGAAGCCGCGGCGCGGACGGCGGACTTACGTGCAGATGACCTCTCGGCTCGTCTCCTCGAAGTCCGCCGCGAAGCCGCTGAAGCCGAACAGGCGATTATCGAATTCAATACGCGTTTACAGGGCACGTCCGACGTCAAGTCGGCCGCCGCTGGCGACGTCACCGCCGCCGATGTCACCTTCCGAGAGAAGACCGCTGAGGTTGACCAGTCTTTGCGCCAGCTGCTAGATGCGGAGAATCGACTACGCCGCGCTCGTCAGGATATTCTCATCGCTGAAGGCGAGATGACTCGCGCCCGGGCCGACGTGACCAATCTGGAAGTCGATCTCCGTGGCTACCAGCAGCGTCATGTCGACCTTTCGGCCTCATTGACTCAGGCTAAGGCCGAGCGCGACGGCCTCGAACGACGGGCGCAGGAAAGCGCCGCCGTCGTCACCACGCGGCATGCAGAATCACAGACGGCCCGGGCCAATGAACAAGCTGGGGCCGATAAGGCCAGGGCTCTCCTTGGTGATTTCCGCGCGTTACAACAAACGATTTCCGAACAGGATCGCCAAGTCGCTAAGCTTTCTGCGCAACTCGGTCTACTCGAGCAGATGCAGGCGCGCCTCGAAGGTTTCTCCGATGCCGCCAAGGCCGTCCTGCGGGGCGAGTTCGCTGAGAGCATGCCCGCGGGCAAAGCCGCCGCCTTGGCGGACCTTGTCACGGTGACCGACGCTTCGATTACTGGCCCCTTGGAGAGTATCTTGGGTGCAGCCTCTGAGGCCGTGGCGCTTGAGAGCGCAGAATTTCTACCGGGTATCGTCGCAAAGCTCGGCGAACGTCAGCTCGGCCGCGCGGTCTTCCAAGTCGAAGCCCCGCCGGCTTCTCGTTCCGGCGCTACCGCTCCCGCTTGGTTGCGCGCTGCCAGCACCGCGGTCGCCCCGAAGGCTCCGGCCCATGCCCGCTTGGTCGCCAATCTTTTCGATGGTTGTTACGTCTGTGATAGTCTTGGTGACTTCTTAGGCTGGTGGCGCGCGAATCCGGGCTTCGAGTTCTTCCTCGTGGCGACGACCGAGGGCGACCTCGTGGATCGCCGTGGTTTAGTCTTCGCGGGCCGCCCGCGCAAAGCCGCTTCCGGGGCTGGCTCCAGTGTTTTCTCGCGTGAGAGCGAAATCCGCACCGTCCGCGCCAAATTGGAGAGCGAGAACGACAAGCTTACCACGCTGAACGAGCAGGCCTTGGGGTTGCAGGCTTCAATCGACGCCAATGAAGTCGAGGTGGCCAACCTCCGCGCTGCGACCCAGCTCGCCGCGCAAGAACTTTCCGTTTCGCAGGCCGACGAACGTTCGACCCGGTCGACCTTGGTCACCGCGGATGAGCGTATCAACCGCGAGCAGCGCCAACTGAACGAGATCGAGGCTTCTAAAACCGAGGCCTTATTGCGTCGCAACCGCGCGCAGGAAACCCTGACCACTAAGGACACGCAGGTGGCGACCCTTCGGCAGGCCATTTCTGATGGCGAAAAAGAAGTGGAAGTTCGCCGGGCCGAAGCCGAGTTGCGCCGTAATTCCCTGGGCGATGTTCGCCTCACGTTGGCTGAGCAGCGTCAGCGCCTTGAACTGGTCGGCCGCGAAGTCTCCGACCTAGAGTCCCGCCGATCTGAAGCTTCGCATCGCTTGGCGGCTCGCCGTCAGGAAGCCCAAAGCAACGAACGCTTAATCGCTGACCTAAAGGAACAAAGCGTCACCGCCCGCGAGACCTCGGTCCGTTTGGCTGCGGAAATCGAGGTGGCGGCGGACGCCTTGGCGACCTTGCGTGATGAGCTGGCCCAGAAGGATGGACTCTTAGAAAGCGAAGATAAAGTCCTCACCGTCGACCGCGATCGCTTACGCGAGATGGACGGCCGCCTCAAGTCGCTGGAAGTGACCCTCGCCGAACAGACCTCGCAGTGCAGCTTCATCGTCGAAAAGGTGCAGGCTGATCATCAATTGGACGTCGTCACAGTGGATTGGCGCACGCAACTTTGGCTGTCCGAGGGCGAGCCAGAAGGTGCTGCCGGTTTTGGCGACCTCGAAGAGTCCGAAGAGGAGGGCAGTCGCCCTTCACGTGCCACCATTGTTCGGCGCGGTGAGCCCACCGAGGAAGACCTCGCTGCCTTGACGATGACGGACTGGCCGCCGCTGGTCCGTGAAATTGCTGAGCTCCGTGAACGCATGGCTGGCATGGGCTCCATCAACCTAGTCGCCGTCGAGGAATATTCCTCACTACGCGATCGCCACGACTTCTTAACGAAGCAGAGCGATGACCTTTGGAAGGCTAAGGAAGAGCTCACTAAGGCTATCGACGAACTCAATCAGACCTCACTCAAGCTTTTCACCGACACCTTTGAGCAGGTCCGGAAGAATTTTAAGTTCACCTTCGAGCGGTTGTTCGTGGGTGGGTCGGCTGACTTGACCATGGTCCAGGCTGAAGATCCCTTGGAAAGTGGCATTGAAATCATCGCCCAGCCTCCGGGCACGAAGCTCCGGGGCATCTCCCTCCTTTCTGGTGGTCAGCGTACCATGACGGCCGTGGCCTTGCTTTTCGCTATCTACATGGTGAAACCCTCGCCCTTGTGCGTGCTCGACGAGCTCGACGCCCCCCTCGACGACGCCAACGTCGGCCGTTTCACGGAAATCATCCGCGAGTTCACCCGTTTCTCCCAGTTTGTCGTCATCACCCACAATAAGCGCACGGTTTCGGCGGCGGACGACATCTTCGGGGCGACGATGCAGGAAAAGGGCGTGACCCGCCTCTTCTCAATGCGTTTCAACAAGGAACGCGATGAAGCGGAGCCAACCTCCCCAGGGTCTGGCTTCACGATGGCCCGCTGAGGTCGCTTGCCTTGGCTCAGTCGCCTCCTAAACTCTGGAGGTATGAAACGTTTTCTTGCCGTGCTTTGCCTTGCGCCGGCCCTGCTGCTGGCAGCGGTTTCCTTCCAGGTTGATGGTCGGGATATTAACCGGGCGCAGCCGGGCGCTGGTACTGCTGACGTGTTGGCCCGGGTGATGCCTGCCGTCGTCAGCATTCGGACCGCCGCCACCATCCCGCCCGATTACTTGCGTCGCCTCAAGACCCGGATCACGCCGGATGACCTGAAGTCGAATACCAAGACCGACCCCAAGACGGGCGAAGTCCAGATGTTCGTCGGCCTTGGGTCGGGCACGATTATCAATCCCGACGGCTACATCATCTCTAATCGCCACGTGGTTATGATGCCCGACAACACGATTGCGAAGTTGGCCTACGTGACCCTTTCGGATCGCCGCGAGTTTAAGGCCCGCGTGCTCGCGGTGGACGACAAGACTGACATCGCCATCCTCAAGGTCGAGGAGCGCAACCTCCCCTTTGCTCGTTTCGCCGACAGTGATAAGGCTCGCGTGGGTGACCCGGTGTACGCCATCGGCAATCCATTAGGCGTCGGCATGTCCGTCTCCTCTGGAATCGTTTCCGCCCTGGGACGCTCTGGTTTAGGCCTGAACTACGAGGATTTCATCCAGACCGATGCCGCCATCAACCATGGTAACTCCGGCGGACCATTGGTGGATTTTGAAGGTCGTATCGTCGGCATGAACACCATGATTCGTACCGATGGGCGGGGCGAAGGTAACATTGGCATCGGTTTTTCAATCCCTTCCAACCTAATGCTGAGCATCGCCATGGACCTAGCGAACTCGGGCAAAGTTATCCGCGGCTTCGTTGGCCTCTTCGGCGAAGACCTCCCCGTGGAAGAATCCTCGAAGCTCACGATGTCTCGCAATGGAGCTGTCCGCATTACGGATGTGACGGCGGATTCTCCCGCTGCCCGCGGTGGCCTGCGGAAAGATGACGTCATCGTGGGGGTGAATAATAAGCCCTTCGAAAACTGGAACGAACTCCGCCTCACCATCGCCAAGCGACGTCCGGGCGATATCATCTTGATGTCGATTATCCGGAAAGGGCAGGGCTCACTGGTGCGTATCTCCGTCGCTGAGCGACCCGCTGGAAGCTAGCCGATGGGCTTACTGAGCACCGTCCGTAATGTCGCGGGTGGCCGGCTCCCCCCGGCCACGCGATTTGCCGTGCTTTGTGGCTTCGGAGTCTTCGTCGTCGGGCTTCTGGTCTTTAAGCCGGTCTCCGGTGGTGCGCCCGCAGCCCAGCCCTTGACCTCCGGTACGGTCTTGCTTCCTCCGGGGAATGCCTTGGCCGAGACCCAAGCCCTGTTGGATCCCTCCGCCGCCTATTTGCCTGCTGGGTCCGCTAAGTCCCCCTTGGCCGCCGTGGACGACGTCCAGGTCGAAGATTCCCCCCTGCCGGGGTTTGACCCCATCTTGCGCTTCACCCCCGGCAAGCCAGTCGATTTGACGCTCGAGTCTGAAAAGCCGGTAGCTGCCGCGCCGTATGCGGCTATTCCGCTAAACCAGTGGGAACCCTTCCGCACCTTGGGTAGTGCCAATTTGACTCAAGGCTCTATCCCCCCACGCAGCTTTTACTACAGCGTTTCTGACCTTGGCGGGACAAGAAAGTCGATTTTGAATGGAAAAATAGGTAATCTTACCATTAAAACAGACAAGAATGGGGCTAGAAACGATAAAGACGCCCCACTCTTAGCAACTTTAGAGCTTATTATCGGCATTGACTCCATGGGTTTGCAGGCACCGGCCCAGATTGTGCGATCTTCAGGCAATCCCGGGGTAGATGCGGCCGTGGTAGCTTGGTCGACCCAGCTCCCTTGGGCTAAGCGCCTCCCCCCGGGCTCCTATCGGCTAACCGTGGGCCCCTGACGGGGGGTAAACCACCCTGTAAAAGGGTTGCAAAAATCCGCTTGACGATGGGTTGGGCGATGGTCATTCAAACCCTCCCTTCACGTTCCCAATCAACGTCGACGGTTCGCCCCTGTAGCTCAGTTGGTAGAGCGCGTCCTTGGTAAGGACGAGGTCGCTGGTTCAAATCCAGTCGGGGGCTCCACCACTTCCACACCAGAACAATAGCAAAACAACCTCCTCCCACACAAAACCATGGCCAAAGAGAAGTTCAATCGTACCAAGCCTCACGTGAATGTCGGCACCATCGGTCACATCGACCATGGCAAGTCCACCACGACTGCGGCCATCGTCGCCGTTCAGGCCCGCAAGGGTCTGGCTGAAAATAAGTCCTACGCGGAAATCACCAAGGGTGGTACCGTCCGTGACGCCACCAAGACCGTGACCATCGCTGCCTCGCACGTTGAGTACGAGTCCGTTAACCGTCACTACGCCCACGTCGACTGCCCGGGCCACGCTGACTTCGTTAAGAACATGATCACGGGTGCTGCCCAGATGGATGGCGCTATCCTCGTCGTCTCCGCTGCTGACGGCGTGATGCCTCAGACCAAGGAGCACATCCTCCTCGCCCGCCAGGTCGGCGTGCCGAAGATTGTCGTCTGGCTCAACAAAGTCGACCTCTCCGAGCCTGACCTCATCGAGCTCGTTGAAATGGAAGTCCGCGACCTCCTCAACAAGTACCAGTACGACGGCGACAACGCTAAGATCGTCCGTGGTTCCGCCACCGCCGCTCTCGACGCTAAGCCCGAAGGCGAGCAGGCCATCCAGAACCTTCTAGACGCTCTCGACACCGAAATCGCTGAGCCTAAGCGCGAAACCGACAAGCCCTTCATGATGTCCATCGAAGACGTCTTCTCTATCACTGGTCGCGGCACCGTCGCTACCGGCCGTATCGAGCGTGGCGTTGTCAAGGTGGGCGAAGAAATCGAAATCGTCGGCGTGCGCGACACCATCAAGACCACCGTCACCGGTGTCGAAATGTTCCGTAAGGAGCTCGACCAGGGTCAGGCTGGCGACAACGTCGGCCTCCTCCTCCGTGGCGTCGAAAAGAGCCAAGTTGAGCGTGGCCAAGTGCTCGCCAAGACTGGCAGCATCAAGCCGCACACTCAGGGTAAGGCCCAGATCTACGTCCTCAAGCAGGACGAAGGTGGCCGCCACACCTCCTTCACGAATAACTATCGCCCGCAGTTCTTCTTCGGTACCTGCGACGTCACCGGCACCGTCATCCTCCCAGAGGGTGTCGAAATGGTGATGCCTGGCGATAACGTCACGATCACGGTCGACCTCCAGAAGCCAGTTGCGATGGAAAAGGGCCAGCGCTTCGCTCTCCGCGAAGGTGGTAAGACCATCGGCGCCGGCCAGATTCTTGAAATCATCAAGTAATCAACCGCCGGAAGGCCTGACTATGGTGCCGTGGTTCCCTAAAAAGGAGCCCGGCATTTGTCACTTTCTAACCACCAGCACAGGACGGTAGCTCAATTGGCAGAGTAGCGGTCTCCAAAACCGTTGGTTGCCCCCCCGTCCTGCCACCTTCCACTTTAAAACTCCTTCAACCACAACCATGTTCGGCCGCCTCCGCACTTTCTGGAACGAGACTCTCTCTGAGGTCTTTGTTAAGGCAACATGGCCGTCGCCGAAGGAGCTGGTGGATTCCACCCTCGTGGTGATTGCGGCGGTCGCCCTCCTGGGCGCTATCGTTTTCCTCTGCGATTTTTCCCTCTCCAATTTAGTGCAGTTCGCGACCCAACTGGTCCGCTAAGCCCCCATGTCGAACACCCCTTCCGATTTCCGCTGGTATACGCTCCAGACTCTTTCGAACAACGAAAGCAAGGTGAAGCGCACCCTCGACCGCACCATCAAGGAAGAGGAAATGGGTGACTTCGTTGCCGAGATTTTGATGCCCGTGAAGACGGTCAAAGATTTCCGCAACGGCAAGAAGCGCGAGAGTGAGATGAAGCTGTACCCTTCGTACCTCTTCGTCCGTGCCCGTCTCTTCGATGACGAAGGCGGCCTCCTCGAAGGTCCTTGGAATTTCCTGAAGAAGACCGATGGGGCTATCGGTCTCATTGGCGGCATGAAGCCGGTGCCTCTCCGCCAGGAAGAAATCAATACGATCATTCAGCAGATGGCGGATGCCGCCGACAAGGTCGTCCCCAAGATCAGCTTCCACGTGGGCGAGCGCGTCAAGATCACCGACGGCCCTTTCGCCAACCTTTCTGGCAACATCGATACAATCGACGCCGACCGCGGTCGGCTGCAGGTCTCGGTCGATATCTTCGGTCGCTTGGCACCCGTCGAGCTCGAGTTCTGGCAGGTCGAACGCGATGACCGCGAATAATTCCTTTTTCAACTAAACCCACTCATTCTACACAACCATGGCTAAGAAAGTCGTCGGCGAAATCAGGCTCCAGCTCCCCGCAGGTGCCGCTAACCCTGCTCCTCCTGTCGGCCCCGCTCTGGGTGCCAAGGGCGTCAACATCATGGCGTTCTGTAAGGAGTTCAATGCGAAGACCAAGGACCAGGCCGGCATGATCCTCCCGGTCATCATCTCCGTCTACCAGGACAAGTCCTTCACGTTCATCCTCAAGTCCCCGCCCGCTTCTATTCTCCTCAAGAAGGCTGCGAAGATTGAGAGCGGTGCCGCTGTCCCGAACCGCGACAAGGTCGGCAAGGTCACCCAGAAGCAGCTCCTCGAAATCGTTGAGCTGAAGAAGAAGGACCTCAACGCCATCAACCCCGAGAACGCCGCCCGCATGATTGCTGGCACCGCCCGCTCGATGGGCATCGAAGTCATCGGTTAATTTTCACCCAACCCTAAACCCAACCACCCACTGCATCCCGCAGGAGACCAAAAGTCGCTATGAGCAAAAAACCCAGCAAGCGTTACCGCGCTGCCCAACAGGTCGCCGACCTGAAGGCCAAGTATGACGTCAACCAAGCCGCCGAAATCATCAAAAAGATGCCAGGCGCTAAGTTCGACGAAACCGTGGAGATCTCCGCCTTCTTGGGCGTTGATCCGAAGCAGTCGGACCAGATGGTCCGTGGCACCGTCTCCCTCCCGAATGGTTCGGGCAAGAAGATCAAGGTCCTCGCCTTTACTGAAAACGCCGCCGAAGCCCTCGCTGCTGGCGCTGACTATGCTGGCCTCGCCGACCTGATCGCTAAGGTCAACGGTGGCTTCCTCGACTTCGACGTGGCCATCTCGACCACCTCCGCCATGAAGGACGTCCGCCAGGTCGCCCGTGTCCTCGGTCCGAAGGGCCTCATGCCGAACCCCAAGTCCGGTACGGTCTCCGACGACATCCCTAAGACCATCAAAGAAGTCAAAGCCGGTCGCGTTGAGTTCAAGATGGATAAGACTGCCAATATCGTGGTCGTCGTTGGTAAGAAGTCTTTCACTGTTCAGCAGCTCTCCGAGAACGCCGCCGTGGCCCTCGCCGCCCTCGTCAAAGCCCAGCCTGCTGGCTTCGCCGGTGGCCGCTTCATCAAGTCCCTCACCCTCAGCGCGTCGATGAGCCCCGGCGTGAACATCGACCTCAAGCCTTACTCGGCTGCCGTCGTCGCCTAATCACCCCCTCCTCACCGAAAGCACACGAACATGCGCGCTGAAAAACAATTCCTCGTCGACGAAGTGGCCGCCCAGTTGGCCACCTCGAACTACCTCCTCATCGCTAACTTCACCGGTGTCACCGTTGAAGACGCGACTAAGGTGCGTACCCAGCTCCGTGAACACGGCGCCGAGTACCACGTCGTTAAGAACAGCATCCTGAGCATCGCCGCCAAGCAGGCGAACCTCCCTGACTTCTCGCAGCAGCTCGTGGGCCATACGGCCCTCGTGACCGGCGGCAAGAACCCGACGGGCGTCGCCAAGGTCCTCGTCACTTTCTTCAAAGACTTCTCCAAGCTTGAAGTAAAGGCTGGCGTCCTCGACTCCAAGATCCTCACCAAGGCAGAAGTCGAAGTGCTCTCCAAGCTGCCTTCCCTCGACGGCATCCGTGCCCAGCTCCTTTCGCTCCTCTCCACCCCAGCCTCCTCGCTCGTCCGCCTCCTGGACGCGAAGCGCCAGAAGGACGAGACGGCCGCCTAAAACCCTTTCCCCGCAAAGGCTGGTCCATGTGGATCAGCGCGCGCGGGGGGAAATCCAAACCCAAAACCAACACACATCCAAAGAATACCGGTTAGGGGCCTCGTGCTCTCAATTGTCCTCTCGTAGGACGCTAACCGTTCAAGGAACCCAGTACCATGAGCAACATCACCAAAGAACAAGTCATCGAGTTTTTGAGCGCCCAGAGCGTCCTCGATATCGCCGGCCTCGTTAAGGAACTCGAAACCAAGTGGGGCGTTTCCGCCGCCGCTCCTGTCGCCGTCGCCGTCGCTGGTGCCGCCGCTGCCGCCCCTGCCGAAGAAAAGACCACCTTCGATATCATCCTCAAGGCCAAGGGTGCTACCCCGATCAACGTTATTAAGGAAGTCCGCGCCATCACTGGCCTGGGCCTCAAGGAAGCCAAGGACCTCGTTGATGGTGCTCCGAAGCCCGTCAAGGAAGGCGTCTCCAAGGACGAAGCCAAGGACATCGAGGCCAAGCTCAAGGCCGCCGGTGCCGAAGTCGAAGTCAAGTAACCTTAGCTACGCGCGCTAGCGCGTTTTCCAAGCGGGGAGGGGAGTGACCCTCCAGGGTCACCCCCTCTCCCTCTTGTTTTCCCCCGGCCGCCTGAACCGTCCCCTTCAGGCAAACACAACACCAGCCACTCTCGAGAATCCTCCACGTCATGTCGCAAGCTCGCAATAACTTCGGTAAACTCAGTGAAGTCATTCCTCCGCCGAACCTCATCGAGAACCAGATCTTCTCGTTCAATGACTTTCTGCAGTTAGAGACGAACGCCCCCGCCCGCAATAACCTCGGTCTCGAGGCGGTCTTCCGCGAAGCCTTCCCCGTCGAGAGCAACAACGGCAACTTCCGTCTCGAGTACCTCGAGTACGCCTTGGTTCTCCCTAAGTCCACCGAGCTCGAGTGTATCCGCGAAGGCACGACTTTCGCGATCTCCGTGATGCTCAAACTTCGCCTCCGCGAAAAGGGCGCCTTTAAGGACGAGGAAATCCTCATGGGCGAAGTCCCCATGATCACCGATCGTGGTTCCTTCATCGTCAACGGCGCCGAGCGCGTCGTGGTCTCCCAGCTGCACCGCAGCCCGGGCATCTGTTTCGAAGAGTCGGCCCACACGAGCGGCAAGACGCTCCATGCTTTCCGCATCATCCCTGACCGTGGCACCTGGATCGAAGTCCAGTTCGACCAGAACGACCTCCTCTGGGTCTACCTCGACCGCCGTCGCCGCCGTCGCAAGTTCCTTGTCACCACCTTGCTGCGTGCGTTCGGCTACAAGGACGACAAGGATATCCTTGGCCTCTTCTATAAGTCGCGCGACCTGACCGCTAAGGCGGCCCTCGATCTCGAGCCCGAAGAACTCGCCCACCTCGTTTACGCGGACCCGATTGTTGACGTTGAGACCGGTAAGGTCGTGGCCAAGCAGTACGACAAGCTTTCCCGCGAAACGCTTAAGGAGATCCATAAGCAACTGCCGAAGCAGAAGTTTGGCGTGTTCGACACGAGCTTCGACGAAGGTGCTGTCATCCTCTCCCTCCGTAAGGACATCGGTGCCGTCCGTAACGAAGAGGAAGCCCTCAAGGAAATCTTCCGTAAACTTCGCCCCGGCGAACCCGTCAACGTCAAGAGCGCCCGTGCGCACATGCAGCGCCTCTTCCAGGATGCGCTCCGTTACGACCTCGGTCGTGTCGGCCGTTACAAACTTAACCAGAAGCTGGGCCTCGATGTCTCCCTCGATACCCGCACGATTACCCCTGAGGATATCGTGGAAGCCACCAAGCTCCTCTGCCGCCAGCGTTCGTCCGAAGCCAAGAGCGACGACATCGATCACCTCGGCAGCCGCCGCGTGCGCAATGTCGGCGAACTCCTTGCTAACCAGTGCCGTGCCGGCCTGAAGAATGTCATCAAGACCATTAAGGCCCGCATTAACGAGTACGACCAGAGCGTCGACTCCATCACCCCGCAGAAGCTGGTTAACCCGAAGCCCTTCGGTAACTCGATTCGCGAATTCTTTGCCCGTAGTCAGCTGTCCCAGTTGATGGACCAAATCAACCCGCTCGCCGAGTTGACGCACAAGCGTCGTCTGTCTGCTCTCGGGCCTGGTGGTCTTAACCGCGACCGTGCCGGCTTCGAAGTCCGCGACGTTCACCCTTCCCACTACGGCCGCATCTGCCCGATTGAGACCCCCGAAGGTCCGAACATCGGCCTAATCAACTCTCTCTCGACCTACTCTCGCATTAACGAGTTCGGCTTTATCGAAGCGCCGTACCGTAAGGTCGTGCGCGGTAAGGTTACCGACAAGGTCGAGTTCATGACGGCCGACCAAGAAGAAAAGTTCAAGGTCGCACAGGCTAATTCTGAACTCGACGACTCCAGCCGCCTCAAGGGCAAGGTCACCGTCCGTTCGCGCGACGACATTCTCGAAGTTGACCCAGAAGACGTCGACTACATGGACGTCTCCCCGCAGCAGGTCGTCTCGGTCGCTGCCGCCCTCATCCCTTTCCTGGAGCATGACGACGCGAATCGCGCACTCATGGGTTCTAACATGCAGCGCCAAGGCGTGCCGCTCGTTATCACCGAAGCCCCTTACGTCGGTACGGGTCTCGAGCGCCGCGTGGCTATCGACTCGAAGACCGTCGTCGTGTCCGAAGGCCCCGGCATCGTGGCCGCCGCCGACGCCCGTCGCATCATCGTGACGAAGGATGGCGAAGTGCCGCCCAACTCCCTTGAAAATAAGAAGTTCAAGAGCGAGCCAGCCAAGGGCGTTTACGTCTACGACCTCCGCAAGTTCCTGAAGACCAATTCCTCGACCTGCTTCAATCAGCGTCCGCTGGTTCGTCGTGGCGATAAGGTGAAGGCAGGCGACATCATCGCTGATGGCGCTGCGACCGATAAGGGCGAACTCGCCCTCGGACGCAATGTCCTCGTCGGCTTCATGCCTTGGAATGGTTACAACTTTGAAGACGCGATCCTCCTCTCCGAGCGTATGCTTAAGGATGACGTGTTCACCTCGATTCACATCGAAGAGTTCGAAGTTACCGCCCGCGACACCAAGCTCGGACCAGAACAGATCACGCGTGATATTCCGAACCTCGGTGAAGAAGCGCTCCGCAATCTGAATCGTGATGGCGTCATTCGCATCGGTGCCGAGGTTAAGCCCGACGACATCCTCGTTGGTAAGATTACCCCGAAGTCCGAAGGCGACCTCGCTCCCGAAGAAAAGCTCCTCCGTGCCATCTTCGGCGAAAAAGCCCGCGACGTAAAGGACACCTCTCTCCGCGTGCCTTCCGGCATCTCCGGCATCATCATGGACGTGAAGGTTTCTTCCCGTACCGATAAGGATGACGGCCGCCTCTCCCCGAACGACCAGCGTCGTGCCCTCAAGAAGGTTAACGAAGAGTATCGCACCGCCGATTCCCGCCTCCGCGAGGAAATGACGGAGTCCCTCTCGAACATCCTCCTCGGCGAAAAAATCCCGCTGGACGTCAAGAATTCCGAAACCGGCGAAGCCATCATCCCGGCTAACCGCAAGATCACCAAGACCCTGCTCCGTCGCTTGGCCTCTGTCTCTCGCACCATCGAGATGAACGACTCGCCAGTGAAGCAGAAGATCCGCCAGATTGTCGACGGCTACCATCGCCGTTTCGACGAACTCGAGCAAGAGCGCGCCCGTAAGGTTGAAGCCATCGAACAGGGCATCGACGAGGGCGGCGCCATCAAGAACGTTAAGGTCTATATCGCCACCAAGCGTAAGATTCAGGTCGGTGACAAGATGGCCGGTCGACACGGTAATAAGGGCGTCGTCGCCCGTATTGTTCCGGTCGAAGACATGCCGTTCCTCGCGGACGGCACCCCGGTCGACATCTGCCTTAACCCGCTCGGCGTTCCTTCGCGTATGAATGTCGGCCAGGTTCTCGAGACGCACCTCGGTTGGGCTTGTTCCAAGCTCGGCCTCAAGGTCGCCACCCCGATCTTCGACGGTATCCCTGAACAGAAGATCCGCGAATACCTCAAGCAGGCGGGCCTGCCCGAAACGGGTAAGGCCATGCTGACCAACGGTCACAATGGTGAAGCTTTCGACCAAGACGTCGTTGTCGGCTACATCTACATGATGAAGCTGAACCACTTGGTCGCTGACAAGATCCACGCTCGCGCCACCGGTCCTTACAGCCTCATCACCCAGCAGCCGCTCGGCGGCAAGGCCCAGTACGGCGGCCAGCGCTTCGGCGAAATGGAAGTTTGGGCACTCGAAGCTTACGGGGCTGCCTACACGCTCCAGGAACTTCTGACGGTCAAGTCCGACGACGTCGCCGGCCGCACCAAGATCTACGAACAGCTCGTCAAGGGCGACAACACCCTCGTCAGCGGTACCCCGCAGTCCTTCAACGTTCTGATGAAGGAAATGCAGGCCCTCTGCTTGGATGTCCGCCTCGGCTCCACCACCTCGCCTGAACGCAGCTAATCCGCCCCGCGAACCACGACTAAATCCTTACAGACATGATTCATCCGGAGCACACCCCCGAGTTCACGCCCAACGAAGCCAAGGAACAGTCCTTTGACTTCGTGTCCATCTCGATCGCCTCACCCGAGGAAATCGTTGCTTGGACCGGCGAACAGTTCCTCGACGAAGTCGACGAACACGGCAATCGCAAGGTCAAGGGCCTCAAGGAAGTTAAGAGCCCTGAGACCATCAACTACCGTTCCTTCAAGCCCGAGCCCAACGGCCTCTTCTGTCAGCGCATCTTCGGTCCTGTGCGCGACTACGAGTGCTACTGCGGTAAGTACAAGAAGGTAAAGTATAAGGACGTCGTTTGCGATAAGTGCGGCGTCGAAGTCACTGTTTCCCGCGTTCGTCGTGAACGTATGGGCTACATCCGGATGGCTATTCCGGTGTCCCACATCTGGTTCCTGAAGAGCATGCCGAGCCGTCTGTCGCTGATGCTTGACATGACGACCCGCCAGCTCGAACAGGTCATCTACTACCAGAAGTATCTGGTCGTCGACCCCGGTCAGACCGGCATGCTGGAAAAGGAACTCCTCGACGAGGAAAGCTACCGCCGCGCCGTCGAACAGCATGGCCCGGACGCTTTCAAGGCTCGCATGGGGGCCGAAGCCCTCCAGCAACTCCTGAAAAAGATGGATCTCGCCTCGACCGTGGAACAGCTCCGCGATCAGCTCCGCTCCACTCGCTCTAAGCAGATCAAGAAGAAGGTCGCCCGCCGTATGAAGATTATCCAGGGCTTCCTAGCTTCCGGTAAGCGCCCTGAGCACATGATTCTGACGATTCTCCCGGTGATCCCGCCGGACCTCCGTCCGCTCGTGCCCCTCGAAGGTGGTCGCTTTGCGACCTCCGACTTAAACGACCTCTACCGTCGCGTCATCAACCGTAATAACCGCCTCAAGCAGCTCATCCAGATGAAGACGCCCGACGTCATCATCCATAATGAAATGCGGATGCTCCAGGAAGCGGTGGACGCGCTCCTCGACAACGGTCGTCACGGCAAGCCGGTCAAGGATCGCGATCGTCAGCTCAAGTCCATCAGCGACATGCTGAAGGGTAAGCATGGTCGCTTCCGTCAGAACTTACTCGGTAAGCGCGTCGACTACTCGGGTCGTTCGGTCATCGTCATCGGTCCAGAGCTTAAGCTCAACCAGTGCGGTCTCCCGAAGAAGATGGCCCTCGTTCTCTTTGAGCCGTTTATCATCCGTCGCTTGAAGGACCTCGGCCTCGCCCACACCGTGCGCGGCGCCCGTAAGCACATCGAGCAGAAGAAGCCCGAAGTTTGGGATATCTTGGAAGAAGTCACCCGCGGGCACCCAGTCTTCCTGAACCGCGCCCCGACGCTACACCGTCTCTCGATCCAGGCCTTCGAGCCGGTCCTTATCGAAGGTGACGCGATCCGTCTGCACCCGCTCGTCTGTACCGCTTACAACGCGGACTTCGACGGTGACCAAATGGCCGTGCACGTCCCGCTTTCCCTGGAAGCCATCATGGAGTGTAAGCTCCTGATGATGTCTACGAACAACATCTTCTCGCCCTCGAGCGGTAAGCCGATTCTCACGCCTTCGCAGGACATCGTGCTCGGTGCGTACTACCTCACCCTTGAGCCCGCGAATAAGCCCGCTGCCGCGACCCACCTCCCGGTGATTGGTTCCGTGGACGAGGCTAACTACGCCGAAGCCGAAGGCGCGCTGCACTTCCATGACTGGGTGCGCTACGCCAACCCAGACTTCGGTCGCGACACCGTCCATGGTGACAAGACCTCGCGCACGATCGTGACGACGCTTGGTCGCATCATCTTCAATACCATCTGGCCAATCGAACTCGGCTTCTTCAACGAGACCGTGAAGAAGGGCCAGCTGGGTGACCTCATCTTAAAGACGTACAAGTCGGTGGGCCGCGAGGCTTCCATCCCGGTCTTGGACGCCCTCAAGGACACGGGCTTCCGCATTGCGACCCGCGCCGGCATCTCGATCGGCGTGAGCGACATGATTTACCCGAAGGAGAAGGACGATGTCGTCAAGCAGGCGACCGCGAAGGTTCGCGAGTTCCAGCGCCAGAACGAAGCCGGTACGATTACCAACGACGAACGTCGTAATAAGGTCGTTGATACCTGGTCTGGTGCGACGAACACGATTGCTCAGTCGGTTTACAACACACTCTCCGAATCTGCGAAGGTGGCTGGCGTCCGGAAGGGCGACCCGCGTAACTCTCACCGCATGATTATCAACCCGGTGTACGCCATGATGGATTCCGGCGCCCGTGGTAATAAGGCCCAGGTGAAGCAGCTTTGCGGCGCTCGCGGCCTCATGGCTAAACCTTCCGGCGAAATTATCGAACGTCCGATTTTGTCTTCGTTCCGCGAAGGCCTCTCGGTGCTCGAGTACTTTATCTCGACGCACGGCGCCCGTAAGGGTCTCTCCGACACGGCGCTCAAGACCGCCGACGCTGGTTACATGACGCGTAAGTTGTGTGACGTGGCCATGGATGTGATCGTCACCGACGACCATAACCTGAGCTCTGGCACCGAAGTCATCACCCTTGGTGATGCCGCTATCGGCCGCCACCTCTCGATTGAGGTCTCTAATCCTTCCGGCGCAGCGAAGCCGCTCGCCAAGGCTGAAACTGCCCTCACCGAGGAGTTGGTCGCCAAGTTGCGTGACGCTGGCGTGGATCGCGTGGCTGTCCGTATGCCGAATGGCGTCTGGAAGATCACCATCTACGATGGTGACGAAATCCTTGTCCCGCTGGCTGACCGTATCGTGGGTCGTTGCCCGTCCGATGACGTCTTCAATCCGCTCAGTCCTTCCGAAATCATCGTCCGCTCGGGCGAACTGATTACCGAAGACATCGCCAAGCAGATTGAGAAGGCCGGCCTCGACCGCGTCAAGGTGCTCTCCCCGCTCACCCATATGAAGGTGAACGCCATCCCGCCGAAGTCCTACGGCCTCGATCCTTCCACGGGTCGCATCGTGGAACGCGGTACGGCCGTCGGTATCATCGCCGCCCAGTCGATTGGCGAGCCTGGTACGCAGCTGACCATGCGTACGTTCCACATCGGTGGCGTCGCTCAGCTTAAGACCCCTGAAATCAAGGCCAAGAACGCTGGCCGCGTTCAGTTCGTCGACCTCAATACCGTCGAACTGAAGGATGCTTTCGTCGCCGTCAACGGCACGGGCTCCATCCGCGTCCTTAACGAAGCTAACCAGTCGCTCGAAGAATACCGTATCCTCGCCGGTACGGTCATCAACGTGAAGGACGGTAAGAACGTGAAGAAGGACGAGCTCATCGCTGCATGGGATCCGAACAACACTTCGATCCTCGCGAACAGCGCGGGCCGCATCCGCCTCTTGGATATGATCTCGGGCGTGACTTACAACGAAGAGCGCGACCCATCCAATAACGCCTTCTACAAGTCCGTCATCGAGCACTCCGACGAACAGAATCCCCAGATTCAGATTGTTGACGCACAGGGTGCGAACCTCGGTACGTTCTCCATCCCGGCCGGCGCCCGCGTCCTCGTGGACGAAGGTGACGTTGTTGCCCAGGGTAGCGAACTCGCCAAGATTCCTCGCCAGGCCGCCAAGACGCAGGACATCACCGCTGGTCTCCCGCGTATTTCTGAGCTCTTCGAAGCCCGTCCGCCGAAGGACGCTGCTGAAATTGCCAAGATCGATGGGGAAGTCGAATTCCAGCCCTCGATTCGCGGCAAGAAGCGCCTCGTGATTAAGGATTCTATCGGTCGCGAAGAAGAGCACCTCATCCCGCACGGTAAGCACATCATCGTCGCCGCTGGCGAAAAGGTGAAGCAGGGCCAGTGCCTGACCGAAGGTGCCGTCGACCCACACGATATTCTCGATATCTTGGGCCAGTCTCGCGTGCAGGATTACCTTATCACCGAAATTCAAAAGGTGTACCGCTCGCAGGGCGTTGTCATTAACGACAAGCACATCGAAATCATCGTCTCGCGTATGCTCCGTAAGGTCCGCATCTCCGAACCCGGTGACTCCGATTACCTCTGGGGCGAACAGGTCGACCGTACCACCCTAGCTGAAGTCAACCGCTCCATCCACGAGCGCGGTGGCCAAATCGCCGAGTACGAGCCGATCCTCTTGGGTATCACCAAGGCTTCCTTGGAGACCGAATCCTTCATCTCGGCCGCTTCCTTCCAAGAAACGACCCGCGTCCTCACCGATGCTGCTACGATGGCCAAGCGCGATATGCTGACGGGCTTTAAGGAGAACGTCATCATGGGTCACCTGGTTCCTGCTGGTACGGGCCTGCCCCTGTATCGCCGCATCAAGGTCAGCCCCACGGTCGAATCCGCTGGCGAATAATTAGGTATAAATACCTATAGGTTAAGTACTTATATAACCCCACCTCCCTAGACGGAGGTGGGGTTATATTTTACCCGTTTGGAACATCGGGGGCTAGTTTGGGGGTTGATGCATCGCTCAGGTTGGGCTTATTTTAAAGCCTACTCCCCGTTATCCCTATGTCTAAGGTCCGCTTCCTTGTTGCCGCTGCGCTTCTCTCCACGTCCGTTTCCGCGCACGCCGCTAATCTCTTTCCGACGTCTCCCTTGATTCAGGTCGGCGATGACCTCGATATCCTCTTCGACTCCGCGGTCGCTTTGGAAGTCACGGACAACCTTTATTCTTCGGCCACGAAGACCGCTTCGACCTCCTGGACCGTGACGCCGGGCCTGACGCTTGAGTACGGCAAGGACTCCCCGATCGCGCTGACTCTCTCCGCCAAGCGCGGTTACGTTTACTTTAACAAGTCCAGCTTGGCGTCCCTGGAAGACTCTCGCGATAACCTCAGCGGTAACCTGCGCTACGCTCCGGGCGGCCCTCTGACGGTCACCCTCGATTCGTCCTACCGCGTCACGGCCCGTAACGACGAACTGGCAGCGCAAGGCGTCAATAGCGTCCTCCTCGGTGCGACCCTGGTTCGTCAGTCCAACTACAGCCATAACCTCGATGTTGGTTACCAGTTGACCGAACGCACGAAGGTTACCGTCGGTTTCATTAACACCTATAACCACTACCTGAACCCAACGAAGCTGCGCTTCCCGTTCAGCGACACGACCGACGTGGCCTACGCTACTAAGACGGTGGATCCGCTCTGGGACACCATCAACAACAACACGAATACCCTGACGGAGCTGAATACTAAGAGCATCCCGGTCAGCGTGGATTATCAGTCCCCTGGCGAAAAAATCACCTACGGCTTCAAGTTCCAACACGACGTCACGGATTACGCCGCAGCCCCTTACTTCTCCCAACCAGGCGATGGTACGGCTAATCCTCCAGCCGGCACCACCGTTCGCCCCACTCCATTGCCGGGCCAGCAGCTCGTGAAAGACTTTTACGGCCTCACCGCCAAGGGACAAGCGACGGAGTCGGGTAAGCTCAACGTCACCGCAAAGGTGGGTTACGCCGTCTCCAAGACCGACGCTCAGGCCAGCTCGAGCGACCCTTCCTATTCGGTGACTCTATCGCACACGCTGACCGAGATGATCACGCAGACGCTGACCTTCTCACGCGATACGACGGCTTCTTCCGCCGGTGGCGTCACCGCTTCGAAGAACTACACCTATGGTGCGAACTTCAACGCAGCGACCGACCTGACGCTTAACCTGTCGGTCACCAAGAGCGATGTGCTCTCTGGCACGACCGGGGTTGATACCATGGTCTACACCTTGGGCGCGGACTATAAGTATAACTCGCACCTCAGCCTCCAAGCCGGGTACAACCTGACAGATTCGAAGATTCCGGCGGCCCCTTCGGCTAACTTCAAGGCCAACACCTTCACGCTCTCGGCTGCTTTCCGCTACTAAGGCGTAAGCCTCATGGCCAGCATAAGGGCGGACGGTCTGATTGACCGACCGCCCTTTTTCATGCATCTTTCCCCCATGTCATACGGATTAACTTTCAGCAGGCTCTTGGTCCTAGCGGTCCTAGCGGCCGCTCCGCTCTTAGCCGCGGAAAAGGAAGAGACCCTGCAGGTTGGCAAGCCGCGAGCCGAAGAGCCCGCCAAGAAGGCTGAGCCCGCTAAGCCGACCGAAGTTTCCACGAAGTCCAGTTATTGCCTGCGGGCCCGTGACTTCATTCGTGTCGGCGTCATCAATGAAGCCGACACTCTTATCGAGCGTCGTATCAATCCCGATGGCACGATTGACATTCCCTTCCTGAAGGACTTGGTTCCGATTGCGGGCCTGACGATTACGGAAGCCCAGGCGGAAATCACCAAGCGCTTTCGCCGTTACTTTAAGGAGCCGCAAGTCGTCATCACCATCGTCAATTACGCCGAACGCCGCGTCTATGTTTCCGGGTACGTCGGTAAGCCTGGCCCCGTGAATATTCCGCCCGAAGAAAACCTAACCCTAGGTAAGGCCCTTTCCATGGCCGGCGGCATCCTCGCCCGTGGCCGTCGATCCGACGTTGCCATCAAGCGCACCCGCGATGGCAAACTCGTGACCATTGTCAAAGACGTCCGAAAGATTGATTCCGGCGACGAACCCGACTTCATCCTCGAGGATGACGACGCCATCTACGTCGACGACAGCAAATTCTGAACCCCATGGCCGAAACACCCCAGAAGCCTGAGGACAATCAGGACGATTCCGCTTCCCGCGCCCGTGGCTACGGTAGCTACGGCAACTACGGTAACTATGGAGGGGCTTACGGTGGCGGCTACGGCGCCGGCTACGGGCAGGGTGGTTACGGTCGCTATGGCGTCAAGGAGGGTGGTAACCCGCTCTACGCCTACATTGCGATGCTCCGCGAGCGCTTTTGGTGGCTCATCTTGGCGGTGCTTTTGGGCGTCACTATCGCCTTAGTCCTCACCTATCAGACGATGCCAGAGTACCGTGCCATCGGTAAACTGCGTGTGTTCCGGATGGCACCGGACGTGACGGCGAATAACACCACGGCAAATAATAACTTCAACATCACGACTAACGACGACTTCTTTACCGCCGTCGAGTCCATGCGCAGTACGACTATTATCGAAAGCGTGTCGCGCCAGCTCACGATTGACGAGAAGAAGCGTGTCATTGAGCCCTACCAGCAGGGCAACATCTTCAGCGGCCCGCTCTCCGAGCAGGAAGTTTTCGGCCGGCAACGGGCCGTCACGCCCTTGAAGTCAACCTTCGTGGTCGCCGTCGAATTCACCCACCCGAACCGTGAACTGGCCCGGCAGGTCGCCGGTATCTTCTGTAAGGCCATCCAAAAGAATAGCGAAGACGAGCGCCTGACTATCACCAACCCGCTGGTTGAGAAGCTGCGAAGTGAAATCGACCTGATCGAGGAACGCCTCCGTAAACTGTCCGATAAGCGGAGCGACCTCATCAAGAGCCAGAAACTGCTTTCGATTGCCAAGGACACGACGACGCTGAACACCGAACGCGGCGTGCTGGTCCGTAACCGCGAAGACGCTCGCAAGCAAATTGATGAATTAGAGATTATCTGGAAGCTAATCTTGGAGTATAAGAAGGCCACCAAGGACGTCTATGATATCGCCCAAGTCCGCACGGATGAACGCGTCGCCGCCTTGGGTCCGAAGGTGACGGAACTGCGGGTGCTCGTGAGTACCATGGAGAAAAAATACACGGACGAGCACCCAACGCTCATCCAGACCCGGGCTCAGTTGGATCAGACCCAAAAGGAGCTGACTCAGGCGGTCGCTAACTCAGTCAACCGCATCCAAGCCTCCGTTCAGAATGCCCGTTCGAGCTACGACGCCATCGTCGCTAACCTCGAGCGTAAGGACGATGAGATCTATCGTCTACAGGCCGCCAACAACGAGCTCGAGCGCGTCGACAAAGAAATCCGCGGCCAAGAGGAGTTTCTCGCCCGCCAGAAGCAAAACTACGAAGAGCAGAAGCTCCGTTCGTCCACCTCTGGCACCAGCACGTCCATTAAAATCCAGGAGATGCCTTCTGTGGCCGATCGCCCGGTGAATAAGAACTACTACATGAACGCCTTGACCGGGATGGGCCTCGGCCTCCTGGTCGGTTTTGGACTCATCGTGCTGATGGGCTCCTTCGACGACCGTGTGAAGTCTGCCAAGGACGTGGAGATGGGTCTGGGCCTGCCTTTACTTGGCACCGTGCCCAAGGTGATTGAAGCGGTAGGTCCAGATCGGGCACTCCTGGCCCGCCAAGATAAGGACAAGGTCGCGACCGAGGCCGTCCGTTCCATCTACTCTGCGATGAAGGTCAGCCCAGCGACGGCGAATAGCCGCGTCTTCTTGGTGACCTCAACGCGCCCCGGCGAAGGTAAAACCTTCGTCGCCACGAATCTTGCGCTAAGTTTCGCCCAACACGCGGAGCGCGTCCTGGTCATCGACGCCGACTTGCGCCTACCCAATGTCGGCCCGTCCCTTGGTTTCTCCGGCGATGGTGGTGTTAGTCGCTGGTTTAATGGCGAGATGACCTTGGACGAAGCCATCGTGCGCGACGTGGCACCGGGCCTCGATGTCTTACCCGTCGGCATGAGTTGTCGCAACCCGACGCAGGTTATTAATAACCCCAAATTCCTCGCCATGCTGGACGAGATGAAGACGCGTTATGACCGCGTCTTTATCGACTCCCCGCCGATTGGCGCCGTTTCCGATGCGTTACACTTAGTCCCGAAGGTCGACGGGGTCATCTACGTGGTCCGCTTTAACCTCGTGCACATGCGTAATGCCGGCGCCTGCTTGGCCCGCTTGGCCGAGACGGGCGTGCCGATCTTGGGGGCAGTCCTGAACCGGATGTCTATCCGGATGGCCTCGGTCTATACGGATTCCTACGACCCGGCTAATAAGAAGTATTATATTGATGCCCAAGATTCGGACTCGTCCAGCTGAGTCCTCGCGGTTTCAATTAAGGGGTCGTCCTCCCCATGCGTTTCTATCTTCTCTTGGCTTTGGGCTTTGCTTGTGTCGGCTGTGAAACCGTCCCGGGTACGGGCCGATCACAGATCAACTTCGTCAGTAACTCCGAGGTCGCTAGCATGGCGGCTGGGGAATTCTCTAAGATGAAGAAGCTCCCGAACGACCCACGCCTCGCCCAGATTCGGCGCATCGGGCTCAGCATCGTCGCCGTCGCACGCAAGGAAGACAAAAATGGCGTTCTGCCGCCCGCCAACCAGTGGCAGTTCGCCGTCATCGACGATAAGTCACCGAACGCTTTTGCGATGCCGGGCGGCAAGATTGGCTTCAACGCCGGGATGTTCCCCTATGCCAGCACCGACGACGACATTGCGGTGATCCTCGGTCATGAAGTGGCTCACGTGCTCTGCCAGCACAGCAGCGAACGTATTTCCCAAGGACTGTTGGTCCAGTTAGGTGCCGTTACGGTGGATGAGGCGACCAAGAATAAGTCGGCGCAGACCCGGCAGGCGTGGATGGCCGGCTTCGGCCTCGGTAGCCAGTTTGGCCTCCTCCTGCCGTTTAGCCGTTCGCATGAATCGGAATCCGATTACCTCGGCCTCATCTTCATGGCGCGGGCAGGTTATAATCCGGAAGCCGCTCCGGCTTTCTGGCAGCGCTTCGCCAAGGCCGGTGGTACGAAGCCGCCGGAGTTCTTTTCGACACACCCGGCGGATGATACGCGGGTACGCCAGCTGCGGGCTTGGATGCCCGAAGCAAAGGCGCAGGCGCCGAAGAAGCCTTAAGCGGGCTTAGCGGCCGGCTCCGCGGACGGGGCAGGACAGGTAGACGCCGCGCGGATCGTTCAACGAGCGGATGGCCTTAAGGACTTCCGCATGGCTCTTGAGGAAGAGGAGGGCGGGGTCCTTGGACTGGGCGCGCGCAAAGAGGGGCATCTCATTACTGTCCTCGGAAAGCAGCGTTTGCAGGATATTTTCGCGGCCCGAATGTAAGGCCGGTACCTGGATAATTTCGGCGTCGTTGATTTTGGCGAGCACCTTGGCTTCCCGGATGGCGTCGCGGAGGCCGCCGAACTTATCGACTAGGCCATTTTCACGGGCGTTCAGGCCCAGCCAGACGCGTCCTTGGGCAATTTCATGGACGTTGTTCCGCTCCATCTTACGGCCTTCGCCGACGACCTTAAGGAAGTCTTCGTAGATGCTATCCACCGTTGCCTGCACGACGGCCATCTCTTCCGGCGTCGCTGCGTGGTCCATGTCAAAGAGGTTGGCGTAGCGGTTAGTCTTCACGCCATCGGTGCCGAGGTTCACCTTCTTGGCGAGTTCCTGGTAGTTGAAGTGCAGGCCGAAGACGCCGATGGAGCCGGTGATGGTCGCCGGGTCCGCCATGATGACGGAACCACGGGCGGCGATGTAGTAGCCACCGCTAGCGGCGAGATCTCCCATCGAGACAACGACGGGGATGCCCTTGTTGCGGAGTAGGCCAACCTCGCGGGCGATGATGTCGCTGGCGAAGGCGGAGCCGCCTGGGCTGTTCACCCGCAGCACGACCGCGCGGAGGCGCGGGTCAGCACGGAGCTCACGAAGGTCACGGGCCAAGCGGTCACCGCCGATTTCGCCGACCCCACCCCAGCCATCGACGATTTCACCTTCCGCGTAGACGATGGCGATACGTTCACCGCGGCGTGGGAGCTGGACCTTATGGGCATACCTGGCCAAGGAAATCTGGCGGAAGGACGTGCCTGACTCATCGGCCCCTGCCCCGATTTTACGCAGTTCCGTGATCAGTTCATCGCGTTGCCGGATACCATCAATCAGCTTCAGCGACTTAGCCTTTTCGGCATTATAGATGCCAGCGTCATCGGCCGCCCGGCGGAGGGAGGCGATGGTCACTTGGCGGGAAACGGACACGTCCGTCAGGAGTCGGTTCCAGACACCATTGAGGAGTTGGGTGGTCTGTTCGCGGGCGGGCTCACTCATCTTGTCGCCGAGGAACGGTTCGACCGCGGACTTATACTTACCGACCTTAGTGACCTGAACGCCCACGCCGAAAAGCTTCAGCATTTCACCGTAATACATGTTGTATGAGGCCAAGCCCTTGAGCTCAACTTCGCTGGCTGGGTGCATGTAGATTTTATCCGCGACGCTGGTCAGGTAGTATTCCCGTTGCGAGGTGTTCTCGATCCAGCCGATGACAGGCTTCTTACTTTCCTTGAATTTGACGATGGCCTGGCGCAGTTCGTTGAGTTGAACGATACCCGCTTCGATTTCTCCGGCAATCAGCAGGCCCGTGACGTTGTTATCCTTGGCGGCAAGGTCGATGGCTTCGAGGGCGCGCAAGAGGTCCACTTCAGGCATCGGGCTACCGCTGAGGAGGGAGGCTAAGCCGGGCGTACCGTGAGCGGGGGTGTCGTTGATCGCTAGGCCATTGCCGATAACGAGCATCGTCTTCGGCTTCACTAGGACCGGCGTGGATTCGGGCTGGCTCCCGCTGGAACTGACGAGTCCCACCATGAGCACGAACATCAGGAAGCAAAGCCCCAGTCCAGCGAGGAAGGTCCCGATGGTGGAGGCGAGGACTGATTTGAAGAATTCTTTCATGGGATAATGGGGAGCGGTGTGCTGGGGGGGATTTGTCTATCACTGTGCTCGGCTGCCCACGTTTCGCCAATCCAAAGTCGCCATTTTGTCACCCCTTTCCGCTGGTTTCTATCGCCTGAGCGGGCTACCATTCCGATATGCCCGAGAATACTCATGAGCAGCCCGGTGCGGTGACCGACCGCAAGGCGCTGGCCATCAACCTCGACCGCTCCGCCTATGGGGTGTTCGCGGAGATTGGCGCTGGTCAGGAAGTCGTCCGACATTTCTTTAAGGCCGGCGGGGCTTCAGGCACAGTCGCCAAGAGTATGTCTGCTTACGACATGCGGGTCAGCGATGCCATCTATGGCCATCCTCAGCGCTATGTCTCACGCGAACGTCTCGAGCAGATGATGGGGCATGAGTACGGCCTGTTGGTCGATCGCCTCGCCGCCGAGCGCGGCGCCCAGACCCGTTTTTTCGCTTTTGCTGACACCGTGGCCACGACGCCGCACGATGGCAAAGGGCAGGGGCATTCCTGGATGGGCATGCGCTTTCAGTCGGAGCCTGGGGCGGCACCGAGCGACGTTATCCTACACTTACGCCTGTGGGATCGTGATGCCGGCCACCAGCAGGACGCGCTCGGCATGGTCGGCGTGAACCTCATTCACGCAGCCTTACACCAGCGCTCTTCCATCGATGAATTCGTGCAGGCTATCATTGAGGACGTCGGCGCCGGTCGGGTGGAGGTAGATTTTGTGCATTTCAGTGGGCCAGGTTTCCCGGGCTTCGATAACCGTACGGCCTTGGTGCGGCTCGTCCGCCTCGGGCTCACGGATGCGGTGTTGTTCGACGAGCGCGGCGTGCCGGCCGTGGCGGGCGAGTTCTTTTACAAAAAGGCCGTCTTGGTCGCCCGAGGCACCTTCCGACCCTTGTCCTTGGTCAATGAAGACATGATTAGCTGCGCCCAGCGTGCGCAGCCACCGAGCGCTGACACGGTCACACTCTACGAAATGTGCGTGGGCCAAGAAAATACTTCCGAAGAGGAAATCGACGCACGCATCAGCCTAGTGGCGGCGGTGGGCCGTCCTTTGCTGGTGACTCGCCATCGCGGCTGGTATCGCCTCCCTGCCTACTTCCGTCTTCATACGACCGGCGACGTCACGCTCATCGCGGGCATGAACAACCTCGTGGATCTCTTTAATCCTGCGCACTACACGCATCTCGAAGGCGGCGTGCTCGAGGCTTGCGGCCGTCTGTTCAAGGATGGCGTTAAGGTGATGGTTTACCCGATGCGCGGGGACCAGCTGCGCCGGCTGATTTCAGATCCGGTTGCCTGCTTGGTCTGTTTTCCGGAGACCTATCAGGTTGCCCTCGATGCAGTCGTCACGGCGGCCGACGTGCAGGTCCGTCCCAAAGTCGCGGGCCTCTTTGAGCACCTCCGTAATAATGGTTTCCTCATCCCCATCACGGGGGCCAGCTCCGCCGCCTTGGCATGCCAGCCGCGCACCTTGGCGGAGCGCATCCGCCAGGGGTATGTGGGCTGGGAGAAGGAAGTCCCGCCGGAAGTGGCGGTGGAAATTAAGCGTTCGAAGCGCTGGTTTTCCTAAGTTAAACGTCGGCCTAAGGTTGCAGGCGCACCGGAAGCCCTCAGGGTGAAAGGCTCCTTATGGCGTCTTTGCCGTCCTCCTTACCCGCTGAATCTGACACGGAACTCTCCTTGTCGGTCGAGCGTGCCTACCGTGAAGTCGTAGTGATTGATCGGCTGGGGGCCCTTTGGTCGCTGATTTTGGCGAAGTGCTTCTTGGCGCAGTGGGCGATTGATAAGTTCGTCATGCCAATCAGCGCACTCCGTTACATCTGGTCCCTGACGTTGGCGATGGCCGTCATTGCCACGGTCCTTTATCTTCGGGCCCACCGCGCCCAGTTCGTACTCTTCCCGCATCAGTTCCGGGTTAGCTCAGCGATTCTCGGCGGCTTGTTGGTCGCGCAAGGCTTTCTACTCTACGCCCACTTCGCCTTGGGGCATCTCTCCGCGGCAGCGACCGCTGGGTTGGCGGCGGCCCTCTTCGGCGCTTGGTCGCTCGCCCGTGCTAGCCTCAAGCGGGCACCAGAACCCTTGGTGGGTGCTTTGCTCTGGTGGGGCTTGGCGGCGTCGGCCTTGACCGGCGTTGACGCCGATGCGTTGCTGTGGGTCGGCCTCGGTTTCTTCTTTGCGCAAGCCCTCCCGGGCTTTGCGTTGGCCCGTCGCCTCGAACGTTCGGCCCGGGTCTGATTTAAGAAACTTCGGCGCCTTTACCGTTCAGGCCGTTAAGCATGAGCGCCATGAAGCGCTTCATCGCTGGCGTCAGGACGCGGCCTTTGCGGTGCAGGATAGCCAAGGGGCGAGCCACGCGGCGATCGCGCAAGCGCAGCTTCACGAGCGTGCCTTGCTCAATCTCAGAGCGAATGGTGCCTTCGGGGACGAGCGCCACGCCAGCGTCGACTTCCACGGCGCGTTTGAGCGTTTCGATATTATCGAACTCCATCGTCGGTTCGAGTTCGATACGCTGCTCGCGGAAGAATTGGTCGAGTGCCTTGCGGGTCGGGATGTCCTGGTCGAAACCGATGAACTTACAGCCTTGCAGGTCGGCGAGATCAATCTCCTTTTTCGAGGCGAGCTTGTGCTTGGGGGCGCAGATGGCGACGAGCTGGTCTTCCATGAAAGGAATGATTTCCACCTGACGATACTTCTGCGGGAACGCTACGAGGCCGAAGTCGACGGCACTCGAGACAACGTCTTCGTAGACGAGGTTGGAGCGACGGTATTCGATGCGTACATTGACGTGGGGGAACTCCTGCATGAAGCGCTTCACGTAGGGGGGCAGTTCGTGCAGGCCGATCGAGACGATCGTAGAGACGTGAACGGTACCGCTGACGACCTTGCGCATTTCCTGCATCTCGCTGGCGACCTGTTCGTAGCGATTCAGGATGTCCTTGGAGGCTTCGTAGAGGCTTCGCCCTTCGCGCGTGAGGCGGAACTGCTTCTGGCTGCGGTCCACAATGAGGACGTTGAAGTGCTTCTCCATCGACCGGAGTTGCTGGCTGACGGCCGACTGGGTGATGGCGTTCAACTTGGCGGCCTTCGAAAAGCTTTCGTTGTCGACCAGGTCCCGGAAAATCTTGAGGTTCTCGATGTGCATGGTGAGCGTTCTTAGATTACTAAATCTAATGGGAAGAGCCTTCAAGTGTAGAAGGGCTAATTCAGGGCTCAAAATTCGGCTCTTTTAAACGAATAGCAGGCGTTGACTCCTAGGCGTTAGGGTGTTCATACTGCTCAAATGGTCACCTACGACCAGTTTACAGGTCACTGTCAGGCCGTTTTGGAGCGCATGGCTCAAGCCTGCCAAGCTTGCGGGCGCTCACCGTCGTCGGTTCGGCTGATACCGGTCACCAAAACCCATCCCTTTGAAGCCGCCGAATATGCCCACCGTTTTGGTTTGTCGGCCGTGGCGGAGAACCGGGTGCAAGAGGCCCTCTTAAAGCGTCCTCTGGCGCCCGCTGGGCTCCGTTGGGAGCTAATTGGGCATCTGCAGTCTAACAAAGCAAAACAGGCCCTCCAAGCCTTCGACGTGCTGCAATCCGTCGATTCTGCAGAATTGGCTGCCCGCTTAGGACGAATCGCCACCGAACTCGGCCTGACTCGCGAGGTGTACGTGCAGGTTAACTCCGGGGACGACCCAGCAAAGTTTGGCTGCGACCTCGCGCAGGCCCCTGCGGTGCTGGAGGCCTTGCTGCCGCACCAGTCTCTCAAGGTCATCGGGCTGATGGCCATCGCACCGTTGTCGGATGATCCGGCGGTCGCCCGGCGGACTTTCGCCGAGTTGCGCCGTTGCCGGGACGACCTGGAGACGCGCTTCGGCGTGAAGCTTCCCGAGCTTTCGATGGGCATGAGCGGCGACCTCGAAATCGCTGTCGCCGAGGGATCGACGTGCGTCCGAGTCGGCTCCGCCCTCTATGGTTCTCGCCCGGTGCTATGATTCGTCGCCTCGTCATTCGCGACCTCGCCTTGATGGACCGGGCTGAGCTGGAGTTGGGCGCAGGCTTCACCGTGGTCACGGGCGAGACAGGCGCAGGCAAATCCGTGCTGCTGGGTGCCTTATCTTTACTCGCTGGCCATCGAGCGGCAAAGACGGTCGTGCGTAAGGGGGCCGAAGAAAGCGTCGTCGAGGCGGAGTTCGAAATCGGCGAGGACCCGCGCTTCGATGTTTTACTACAGGAGCTCGATTTACCGGTTTGCGATGAGGGCTTGCTGCTGCTGAAGCGCTCGGTCCATGCTAGCAAGGCTGGACGTATCTCCATCAACGGTGGGTCGGCCACGCTGGCGCAACTGCAACAACTCGGCGAACTCTGGATTGATTTCCACGGGCCCGGCGAGCCGCAGAAGTTGATGCGCGCCGAGACGCAGCTGGCGATGCTCGACCTCCATGCTGGACTGGGCAAAGGCTTGGCCGTCTATCGTGCTGGTTGGCGCCAGCGCTTGAGCCTACTGCGCGAGGCTGACGAGGCCGCCGGGGCGGAAAAGCTTTCCGAAGACGAGGAAGCGTTCCTGCGTTCACAATTGGAAAAGCTTAATTCACTGGATTTATCCGACGACGCGGTAGCCAAACTGGACCGCGACCATGCCCGGGCTTCGCGCTCTCAGGAGCTGGGCGCCTTACTGGGGCAACTCGATGCGGGCTTAGGCGCCGATGGCCTCGGGGAAGTTCTGCCTAAGTTGCTCAAGGCCTCCGATGACGTCTCCCGCATCGACGAAGAGTCCATCGCCCTACGCAATCGCCTTAATGCGCTCGCCGCGGAGGCCGAAGATATCCGCGCCGATTACGTGCGCCTCGCCCGCGGTCTCTCCGAAGACGATGAGTCGGTCGGCGAGCTGGAGGCGAAGATGAACCTGTGGTTGGAGTTCCGCCGTAAGTACGGCCCAGGGGCCGTCAACGTCAGAGCCAAACGGGAGGGCATCGCCCAGCGACTTTTGTCCCAAGGAGATGTCGAGGCCCGCGTGGCTAAACTCCGTGCTGAGGCTGCACAAGTGGAGAAGGAACTGCGCAAGCAGGCCGACGCCTTGCATGCGGCTCGCGCGAAGGCCGCCGATAAGTTGGCGGGTGCCGTCCGTAAGATGCTGGGTGCCCTGGGCTTTAAGAAGGCCGACCTGCGTATCGCAGTCGCCGCCGCGGAATTAGGTCCGCAGGGCGCGGATGCGGTGCGTTTCCTTTTTTGTCCGAATGCGGGGCAAGACCTACTACCGCTCGATCAAATCGCCTCCAGTGGGGAAGCCGCCCGCGTGATGTTGGCGCTGAAGACGGTGCTCGCCGCTGTCGACCAGACGCCGGTGCTGGTCTTTGATGAAGTCGATGCCAACGTCGGGGGGGAAATTGGCGCGCAAGTCGGCCGCGAGCTCGCCGCCCTCGGTGCCGCTCACCAAGTCTTCTGCGTCACCCACTTACCGCAGGTCGCCGCATTAGGGCATGCGCATTTAGTTGTCACGAAAACGCAGGACGAGCGCTCCACGACCGTAGCGATCGCCCCCGTCCATACTAAGCGAAAAGATCGAGAATCGGAATTGGCCCGCATGTTGGGTGACCGTGCGAGTAAGGTAGCCTTATCGCACGCCCGCGAGTTGCTGGCGTCTGCTGAGGGTTAATCAGCGCTGCACAAAGCGGTCGAGGCGGAGTCGACGGATAACCCGCAGGCCGATGGCCGCAGCCCAAGGCTTCGGTAGGCGTGCACTGAACATACCTAGCAACCGGTTCTTCCAGCCGGGGATAATTTGCGGACGCGACTTAGCCATCGCATAGAGTGACTCAGCCACGCAGTCCTCCGCGGTCTGGCCACCGAGGCCAGTGGGGCCAGAGAAACCCGCTGCTTTGGAGAAGTTCGTCGAGACCGGCCCAGGGCAGATTGCGACGCAGCGCACGCCGTAGGGCTGCGCTTCCGCATCGAGGGCGATACTCCAGTGAAGCATGAAGGCTTTGCTCGCCGCATACGTCGTCATCAAGGGCGTCGGTTGATAGCCGGCGAGCGAAGCAACCGTCGCGACCTGACCGCCACGACGTTTGAATTCGTCCCACAGTAGTCCGGTGAGTTGCACCGGGGCGCGCACGTTGACGTCGACCATCTTTAAGGTGTGGTCGAGTCCGGGTGCGGGAAACTCCCCATAGGCGCCGAAGCCACTATTATTAACGAGCAGTATTCTACCTTCGCTGGGCATTAGTTTCCGTAATTCACGGACAACGTCCTCCACTTGAGTGGGTTGAGCGAGGTCGCAGGTAAGGTGAGTCAACTTACAGGTATTGGGCACCCCCTCAGGTGGGGTGCGGGAAAGGTTGAACACGGCTGCCGTGGTCCCAGAATTGTAGATGCGCGAGAGAATCGCGCGACCAATGCCGGAGGAAGCGCCCGTTATGATCACACAGGAAAAACTTCTGAGAAAATCATCGATGGTATCGTTCTTTGACATGGACGCAGGTTCTCACGCTCCACCCAAAAACACAACACACATGAGTAACGCTCCGGTAGTCGTGACTGGGGTCCATATGGACCTCACCGACGCCCTGAAGGATACGGTGTGCGCCAAAGTCGAAAGACTGATGCGCCACAACCCGCGGATCATCCGCGTGCACGTCGAGCTCGTTTACAACCGCAGCCGAGACCACAGTCGTGAGTTTGCTGCCCAAATCCGGTTGGAGTTGCCGGGCCCGGATATCGTGGTGCGTGAAGAATCTGAGGATTTGTACAAATCCATCGATATTTTGATCGATAAGGTCGATCGCCAACTTCGCCGCCGCCATCGCCTAGAGAAAGAGAAGCGGAATCACCCAAAGCCAACGGACCTCGGCGACTTGGGACGGGCGGCGTAAGGACGGTACCGGCTAGTGCCAGATAAGTCAGTGGTGAGGTCGGTTTAGGACGGTCCAGTCAGTCGGATAGTCAGCATCAGCCGACAGTCAGACAGAACCGGCAGTCAGAAACAGGATAAGCCAGTGAACCTCGGCCGATAGCCCAAAAGGTACAGTAAAGATGGTCAAGGACCCCGGTCGCCGCAAGGTGGCCGGGGTCCTCCTTTTGGCAGGGGTCGAGCCGTTCTCGGCTCGCCCTTGGGGGCGGTCGGGCTTTTATGCCCGTATGCGGATTTATTTCATGGGCATCTGCGGCACGGCGATGGGTAATGCCGCTTTGTTGATGCGTTCGCTGGGTCACGAAGTGCTGGGTGCCGATACGGGCGTCTATCCGCCCATGTCCGATCACCTTCGGGCCGCTGGCATCGAGATCTTGGAAGGTTGGTCCGCGGAACGCTTGGCGCAACTCAAGCCCGACCTCGTCGTGGTGGGTAACGTGGCGTCCCGCGGACACCCGGAGGTCGAGTGGTTGCTGGAAGCCCGCTCGCAACCGTACGTCTCCTTGCCGGAGCTCCTGCGCACGCGCCTCCTGAACGAGCGACGCAACATCGTTGTCGCCGGTACGCACGGGAAGACGACGACGACCTGTATGGCGGCCGTCCTGTTACAGGCCAACGATACAAACCCTGGTTGGCTCGTCGGCGGGGTGCCGCGTGATCTCCCCGACAGCTCTCACCCCGGCAAGCCCGGCGGCCCATTTGTCATCGAGGGCGACGAATACGACACGGCCTTTTTCGATAAACGCAGTAAGTTCATTCAGTACTTGCCGCATGTCCTCGCCATTAATAACTGCGAGTTCGACCACGCCGATATCTTCCGCGACCTCGACGATGTCCTGCGCACCTTCTCGCATGTCATCCGTATTGTCCCGCGCGACGGCGCCATCGTTGCCAATGGCGATGACGCCAACGTCCTTGGCCTCGTCAAGAACGTGACGTGGGCTCCGGTGATTCGCGTCGGCACCGGCGCCGACAACGATGCGGTCATCGCCGATTTCAAAGAGACCTCCACCGGCTCTTCCTTCACGCTTCATTGGAAGGGGAGGGAATGGGGGCGCGTGCAGTGGGCTTTGCCTGGCTTGTTTAACGCCCGTAACGCCGCCATGGCCGCGGTTTCAGCCGGCCTCCTGCTCGATCGCCAAGATCCGACCAAGCTTAAGCTCGAGGCCTTGGCAAAGTTCCAGGGCGTCATGCGCCGTCAGCAGGTCCTTGTTGACCGGGCCGATCGCGTGGTCATCGAGGATTTCGGCCATCACCCGACGGCGCTGAAACTCACCTTGGAATCTTTACGCGCCCGTTATCCGCAGCATCGCCTCGTCGCTTGTTTCGAACCGCGTAGTAACACCGCCGCCCGTAAGGTCATGCAGGATGCCTTCCGCGATGCGCTCATGCTTGCGGACGATGTCTATCTCGCACCGGCCCATCGCGCCGACACGCTCGGCGGCGAAAGCTTTGACAGCACTGGTGTGGCCGCCGCCATCTCCGCTTCGGGTCGCCGTGGGTTTGCGCCTGTCTCCAATGACGCCTTGCTGGATACCTTGCGACTGCACACGGCCGAAGGGCAGGGGGCACGTTGCATCGTCTTCTTCTCGAATGGGGCCTTCGGTGGCATCATCAAGAAGTTCGCCTCCTGACGCGCCGTCGCTCAGCGCCCGCCGGCGAGTCCGTGAATGACCGACGCGGCTTGAGCATCGCTGGTAATCTGGACCTGGAGGACGGCAAGATTCGCGAACTTCTGTTCGTGGCGGAGGAAATGTAACCAGCGGATACGCACGGCTGCCCCCGTCGTCGGAATCGGTCCGGAGGCTCGGAGGATATGCGTTTCAAGGAGCGGCTCCACCGGACCGCTTTCAACCGTTGGCCGAAGTCCCCAATTAGCGACGGCAGGTTCGGCGAGGCCATCGGCATTCACGAGTTCGACCGCGTAGACGCCGAAAGCCGGGCGTAACTCTGGGTTCCACGGCAGGTTTAGAGTCGGGAAGCCAATGGTGCGACCGAGGCGCCGGCCATCGATGATGGTGCCCGTGGCTTCATAGGGCCGGAGCAGCATGCGATTGGCCAAGGCGAGGTCGCCGTGGCGCAAGGCGGCCCGGACACGCGAACTGCTCACGGCTTCACCGTCAAGGGCCACTGGTTCTACGAGATGAACGGCGAGCCCGAGTTTGCCGGCATCACGGACGAGAGATTCACCGTCCCCAGTCCGGCCTTGCCCGTAACGGAAGTTTGCACCGACGTGAACTGAGCGAAGACCTTTGAAGTGATGCAAGAGCCAAGCCGGGAAGTCCACGGCTTCCATCGCTGCATGCTGCAAGGTGAACTCTTGGTGGTGGATAAATTCGGCACCAGCCTCGGTCAGGCGTTCGTCTTTCTGCGTACGATTGAGGATGAGTGGGACCGCGGATTCTGGCCGCAGGACCTTGCTCGGATGCGGTTCATAGGTCATGACCCCGACGCTGCCATGGGCTTGGCGGGCGGCGGCGCGGGCGGAATGTAAGACGGCGCGGTGGCCGAGGTGTACCCCATCAAAGGCCCCCAGTGCGAGGTGGATGCTTGGGGCGTGGCTCATCCCAAGGCGATACTCGGCACGGCCTCGTGCACGGGGATCAAGCTGGCGACGAGTTGTTCGCGGGTCATGGCACCGAGTTCCATGAGGGTCTTCGACCGGTCGACGTGCAGGTTGCCGGAGAGCGTGCGGCGGAGCATGGTGAGGTGCGCCCCTGGGCCGAGCTTACGTCCGAGGTCATAGGCGATGGTGCGCACATACGTGCCCTTAGTGCAATGCACGCGGAAGTTGAGTCGGGGGCTCTCCCAAGCGAGTAGTTCGAAGGCGTCGATGCGGATAAAGCGCGGCTCGCGTTCGACTTCGATGCCCTTGCGCGCGAGCTCGTAGAGTTTCTTACCGCCAATCTTTTTAGCCGAGTGCATCGGCGGAAGCTGGTGCTGGTCGCCCAGCATCGTGGCCATCGCGGCCGCGACCTCGACCTGCGTCAAGGCTGGGACGGGATTAGTCTCGGTCGTTGCGCCGTCGGCATCCTGCGAATCTGTGACCACGCCGAGCGTGGCTTCACCGAGGTATTCCTTTTCCTGCGACATCAAATATTGTGAGGCCTTGGTGGCCTTGCCCACGAGGATGATGAGTAGGCCCGTTGCCATCGGATCGAGCGTGCCAGCGTGGCCGACCCGGCGCGTCTGGTAGAGCCAGCGGACCTTATCGACGACGTCGTGCGAGGTGATGCCTTGCGGTTTGTCGACCAGCAGGACGCCTTCGGATTCAGGGAGGCCGTCGCTCATTGGGCGGTATGCTGGCGGTAATGTTCGGCCACGATACCGAGGATGCGCACCCGGTCCTTGGCCAGCGTGCAGCCTAGCATGTTGAAGCCAGCGGCCAGGACATGGCCACCGCCGTTCAATTTGCCGGCAAGGAGGTCGAGGCGAAGGCGTGGGTCGCGACCACGCAGGCTGCCGCGAACGCCGTCTCGACCTTCTTCCATCAGCACGGCAATCTCGACGCCCTCGACTGAGCGGGGGAATTCCACGAGGCCTTCTTTGTCTTCTTTCGTGGTGCCTGTCGCGGCGTAGTCAGCCTGGGTGAGTTCGCCGGAGCAGATCTTACCGTCTTCGTGAAATTGAATTGAGTTGAGGAAGCGTTTGGTGAGTTCGAGCTTGCCGCGGCTTTCATGCTCGAAAACCAGGAAGTTTGTTTCCGCTGGATTCGCACCGCGTTCAATCAGTTCGGCGGCTAAGGCGAAAACTTCGGCGGTCGCACTGGCGTAACTAAACCGACCGGTGTCGGTCACGATGCCGAGATGCAAGGCCTTGGCCGTGGCGGTGTCGCAGCCTAGGTTCTGGCGGAGCGCACCGTAGGCGAGCACATGGCAAGTAGCGGCAGCCGTCTTTACCACGATGTTGTGCAGGGCATAGCCGGGATTCGAGGCGTGGTGGTCGATGTTACCCCAAAGCTTACCCCCGAACTTGTCCAAGAGGTCAGGCCCAATGCGAGACGCATCGGCACAGTCGACCGCGACAGCCACCCGGCCATCTGGGACATATTGGTCACCCGTGAGGAAGGTGAGCCCCTGGGTGTAAGATACCATGTTCAGTGGCACCCGGTCGCGGTTGACGCAGAGGGTGTCGATCCCCGCCGCCAAGAGGATGCGGCAGAGGGCGACCTGGGAGCCGATGCAGTCGCCATCGGGGCGCATGTGCCCTAATACGGCCACTTTCTGGCCTTGGAGGCCTTGGACGAGCCCCTGGAGAGCGGGTCCGGCTGCTTGCATGCTGATTCCCATAGTGTAGTGTGGAAGAAACCAGCCCGCCCGACCGCTGGCAAAGGCAAAAGGCGAGGTTATTTACAATCACGGGTCCCCGCTTGATGCCCCGAATGGCTTGGGCATAGTATCTGCTTAACAGGCTCTCAAGCCCACCCCACCACCCATCCCATGGACAAGGACAAGAATAACAACAATTTCACGCCCCGCGCCCGTAAGGTCGTGGAGCTCGCCCGGGCCGAAGCGCGCCGATTCAACCATAACTACGTTGGGACGGAGCACATCCTGCTCGGCCTGATCAAGTTGGGCGAAGGCGTGGCCGTTAATGTCCTCGGCCGGATGGGCCTCGACCTGAAGAGTGTCCGCTCTGCCGTTGAGAAGCAGGTCGGCCAAGGGCCCGAGGAGGCTAAGGCTCCCGACACCATTCCGCTCACACCGCGCGTGCAGAAGGTCATGGCTCATGCCGTGACGGAAGCCCGCAGCCTCGGTCATGCCTACGTTGGCACCGAACACATCTTGCTGGGTCTCCTGAAAGAAGGGGAGGGCGTCGCGGCCCGTGTCCTCCAGCAACTCGACGTCGACCTTGAGCGTTGCCGCAAAGAAATCCTCGCCGATATCGACCCCAACGCTTCCGTTGAGGGCGAAAGTAAGTCGGAAGACACTCCGCCGGAGGAGAAGTCCGATGGCGAAGATACGCCGCCGCCGCGTCGCTCCGGCGAAGAAGCTGGCCGCCCCGGTCGGAACGAGCGTCTCTCGCTGCTGAAGACTTTTGGCCGCGACCTCACCGAGATGGCTCGTGCTGGCGAACTCGACCCGGTCATTGGTCGAAAGGAAGAAATCCGCCGGGTGGTGCAGATCCTCTGTCGCCGGACGAAGAATAACCCTGTCCTCATCGGCGAAGCTGGCGTCGGCAAGACCGCCATCGTCGAAGGCTTGGCCCAAGAAATCGCTTCCGGCATTGTTCCGGAAATCCTGCTCGACCGTAAGGTCGTGACGCTGGACCTCGCCCTCATGGTCGCAGGCACCAAGTACCGCGGCCAGTTCGAAGAGCGCATCAAGGGGATCATGGATGAGATTAAGCGTGCTAAAAACATCATCCTGTTCATCGACGAAATGCACACCATCGTTGGCGCCGGTGCGGCCGAAGGCGCGATGGATGCCTCTAATATCCTTAAGCCAGCGTTGTCCCGCGGCGAAATCCAGTGCGTCGGTGCGACGACCTTGTCCGAATACCGTAAGCACATTGAGAAGGACGCCGCCCTCGAGCGCCGCTTCCAGTCCGTGAAGGTGGATGACCCGTCGCCAGACGACGCGGTCCTCATTCTGCGCGGCATTCGTTCGAAGTACGAAGACCACCATAAGTGCGAATACACCGACGCCGCCATTGAGGCCGCGGTTCGCCTCTCGCACCGTTACATCACCGCCCGCCATCTCCCAGATAAGGCCATCGACGTGATGGATGAAGCCGGCGCGCGCGCCCGTATTCGTTCGCTCAACCTTCCGCCCGAGCTCGATAAGGCCCAGGCCGACATTGACGCGGTCGTGCTCCAGAAGGAGGACGCTTCCCGTCACCAGAAGTTCGAGGAAGCCGCCAACCTGCGCGACCAGGAAAAGAAACTCCGCGCCAAGCGCGAGAAGATGCTCGAAGAGTGGCGCAAGAAGCGCGACGAGAAGCGTATCGTCGTCGACGAAGACGAGATGCTCCACATTGTCGCCGATTGGACGGGCGTCCCGCTCAACCGCATGGAGAAGAAGGAGACCCAGAAGCTCCTCGACCTCGAGACGGACCTGCAGGGTAGCGTCATTGGTCAGGAACGAGCCTGCGAAGTCATCGCCCGCGCGTTGCGCCGCTCCCGCGCTGACCTTAAGGACCCCCGCCGTCCAATCGGTTCTTTCCTCTTCCTCGGCCCGACTGGCGTCGGCAAGACGCTCTTGGCCCGCACCCTCGCAGAACGCATGTTCGGCGAGAAAGAAGCGATTATCCAAATCGACATGTCCGAGTACATGGAGAAATTCACGGTCTCTCGTATGATTGGTTCGCCGCCCGGCTATGTCGGCCATGACGAAGGCGGTCAGCTGACTGAACAGGTCCGCCGGAAGCCTTACTCCGTGGTGCTCTTCGACGAAATCGAAAAGGCCCACCCCGACGTCATCCAGCTCCTCTTGCAGGCCTTGGAAGACGGTCGCCTGACCGATTCGCTCGGCCGCGTGGTCGATTTCCGTAACACAATCATCATTATGACGTCCAACGTCGGCGCCGATGTGCTGCAGCGTAATAACTCCGTGGGCTTTGATGTCGGCGTGGATTCCACCCGTGACTACGAGAAGCTCAAGGAGCGCATCATGGATGAGACCAAGCGCGCCTTTAAGCCAGAGTTCCTCAATCGCCTCACGGATATCATCATCTTCCAGCAGCTCGCGAAGACGCACATGACCAAGATCGTCGACATCGAAGTCGCCAAGGTCGCCAAGCGCCTCCTCGACCTCGGCGTGAAACTGGTCGTTAACGAAGCCGCTCGTGGCTACCTCGTCGACAACGGCTGGGACGAAAAGTACGGCGCCCGCCCGCTCCGCCGCGCGGTCGAACGCCTCCTCGAAGACCCGTTGGCCGAATCCATCTTGCGCGACGACTATAACAAGGAAGAGCCAGTCATCGTCTCGGTGGGCGACAAGGGCTTGGTCTTCACGCAGAAGAAGTCGGGTGCTGATACCGAGCCCAAGGCTTGATGTCGGGTCGCCTGGTCACTGCAGGGCTCCTAGGTGCGACCGCGGTCGCACTCGGGGCTTTCGGTGCCCATGGCCTGAAGGACCACCTGGCCCTCATTCCTGAGGCCGGAGGCTGGTGGCAGACCGCGACGTTTTATCTGCTGACTCATGCTTTGGCCGTCGGGGCAATCGCCTCGCCCTCGGCTTGGCCGGCTCGCTTCTGGTCGGCGGGAGCGTTAATCTTCGCCGCAACCTTATACGCGATGGCCTTGGGCGCACCGCGTTGGCTCGGTGCCATCACGCCGCTCGGCGGTACGTTGCTCATCGCGGGTTGGCTGAGCTTGGCTTGGGTGGCGCGCCGTCGCTGAGCTCCGACCGCGAATCTTTGACTTCCCGCGTCGGCTGGCCTGGGATGGCTTATGGCTCCCTACCACGTCTCTCGCGCCCGTGAGCAGCTCGGGGTTTTTTCCCGGGAAGAGGTCCTCGCTAAGCTGAACCGCGGTGAATTGCTCCCCGGCGACCTTGCTTGGACCGAGGGCATGGCCGACTGGCAGCCACTGGCCACGCTCTTTCCGCCCTCGCTCGGTACGCCGCCGCCGGTGCCGACTCCGGTCGATCCGGTGCTATCGATGGTGATTCCCATCAACCGTTCAGGGTGGGCCATTGCGGCGGGCTACCTGGCGCTGGGCTCCGTCTTATGTGTGCCCGCGCCCATTGCGTTGTTCTGTGGCATCATGGCCTTACGCGACCTGAAGCGACACCCGCACCTCCAGGGTGCCGGCCGGGCATGGTTCGGCATCATCATGGGTTCCTTGGGGACGGTGCTGCTTCTGCTGGCCTGCGCTGGCTTCGCTATCGAGGAGCTCACGAGATGACACCCGCCGAGCTGAAACAGTCCGCCCTGAAGGACGCGCGCCCGCCGGCTGGCTTGGGTGAGGCCGCCCTCGCCCTCTGGTATCTCAAGAAAGGCGATTGGGATAAGTCGCACGCCATCGCGCAGGACCTCCACGATGCCCACGGCGCATGGATCCATGGCCTGCTGCATCTCGTCGAGGGGGATCTCAGCAATGCCCGCTATTGGTTCGCGGAGGCGGGTCGTCCGTCGGTGAAGCCCGCCCAGGCCGACACCCTCTGGGACGAGATTGCTACGGTAGTCTTGGCCTAGTCTTTCGCCCCGCTTGCTTCCAATGGGTTTTTAATTACGGTCAGGTTATGCGCTTCCTCGCCTTCTTGGCCACGCTCTTGACCCTCTCTATGCACGCCGCCGAATCCCCCAATCTACTGACCATCCCGCTTAAGGATATTGATGGGAAGGAGATGACCCTCGCAGCCTACAAGGCCAAGGTCGTCTTAGTCGTCAACGTGGCCAGCGCATGCGGCTACACTGCCCAATACGAAGGCCTTGAAGCCCTTTATCGTAAGTACAAGGCCAAGGGCCTAGTCATCGTGGGCGTACCTTGCAATGACTTCGGTGGCCAGGAGCCCGGCACCGAGGCTGAGATCAAAAAGTTCTGCTCCAGCCGTTTCGAGGTTACGTTCCCCTTGACCAGTAAAGTCAGTGCAAAAGGGAAGACCGCCCATCCCTTGTTCGTCGCGTTCACGGGCAAGGAATCTGGCCACCCAGGTCCCGTGTCTTGGAACTTCAATAAGTTCCTCGTTGGAAAAGACGGCAAGCTGCTCGCCCGTTTCGACTCGTCCGTTGCACCTGAGTCATCCGAGCTCCAAGCCGCGATTGAGAAGGCGCTGAAGTAAGCCTACCCGACCGCTTAAACTGGCCAGAGTAGTTTGGCGATTAGCGCCAAGACTACCGTAAGGAAAGCCCCGCGGATGAGACCGGCGCCATGCTTGAGTACAAGCCCAGAGCCGAGTCGAGCACCGATGAGCTGGCCGCCGATCATGGCCAAGGCAACCCAAGGGGCGACGTGTCCAAGCCAAGCGAAGACCACGAGTGAACCGAGGTTACTAGCGAGGTTAACGACCTTCGTGAAGGCGTTGGCGCGCGTGAGTTCCTGGCCCAGCAGGGTCACCAAGACCAGAATCCAGAAGGCTCCCGTACCTGGCCCGAAGAACCCATCGTAGAACCCGAGCGTCAGGCCGAAGATCCACGAGAACAGAACGGCATCCATCCGCGCGCGGGTTGTCGTCGAGCCCAGCCGTGGGCTGGCGATCACATACACGACCACCGCGAGGAGCATCCAAGGAATCGCTTTCTTCAAGGCATCGTTGCCGACGAGCGTGAGGACGTAGGCCCCGCCCATAGAGCCGAGAAAAGAAAGCAGCGCGGCCAGCCGGACCTCTGCCCATTGGACGAGTCCAGCTTGGGCATAGCGACTCACGGCAATCGCTGTACCAAAGGAACTCTGGGCCTTGTTCGTCCCGAGCGCCAACTGCGGAGGGAGCCCCGCCCAAAGTAAGGCTGGCACGGTGATCAAGCCGCCCCCGCCGGCAATGGAGTCGATGAACCCGCCCAGGAGCCCCGCTCCGAAGAGCAGCACGTAGACGTGAGGGGCGAGGTCCATAGCTAGGGCATAGGTCGATGACGGGTTTGGGTCAACGCGCTCATTTCGGCTTTATAGAGGTAGCCCTAAGCATACGCTCTCCTCATGACTCCCCAGCCCTCTCCGACATCCCGCGTCCGGCTCGGCTTATTGCTGGGCTTGGTCTTCACTCTTGGCGTCGTCTTGTTTGGGCTACGCTTCCTTGGTCGACGCGCTGACCTCGCTGCGCCGGTGGCGAAGCCGACGCAGGTAGCTCCCGCACGACGTCAGGTGAGTACCAAGCCGCGCAGCGCGGCATTCCTTAATTTAGATGAGTCTAAGAACGTCCGCCCGGACGCCTCGGAACTGGGGCCGAAGGATTTGGCGGTTTTCCAGGCCAAAGCGCAAGCCAGGTTCCTAGCGGTGGTCGAGGAACTGGGTTATGCCGATGAATCTCGCTTGGTCGGCATCAGTAAGTCAGCCGAGGCACTTATGGAAAAGATGGGCAGTGAGCCCCGCTGGAAACAATTTGAAAACGAGATCAATACTTTGGCGCTGGCTTGGGCTGGGGCTAATCAGGAGGAAAGAAAGGTCACCATCGATCGTATCTCCGCCATCTACGATGAGGGGCTCATCGAGCTGCGCCGCCGTTTGTCCGACTTACGCTAAACGCTAACACCCATGACCTTTGCTTCCCAGCCCCGTCGGAACTTCCTTCGGCAAACCGCCTGGCTCGTGGTCGGTATCTGGGCCGCGCAGCTCCCGGCGGCGGAGGCCGGCGCGGCCTATGACGTCTGTGTCTACGGCGGTACCGCGAGCGGCGTGATGGCCGCGTGTGCCGCCGCGAAGGAAGGTGCGAAGGTCATTGTGGTCGAACCAAGCCGTTGGCTGGGTGGCATGACGGGTGGTGGCCTGATGCATATCGACTGGGGGCGCGAAGAGGCCGTGAGCGGCTCGACCCGTCCAATCCTAAAAAAGGATTATAAGGATGCCCAGTATCGCGCGGCCTTTGCCGAGATGCTCAAGTCCGCCGGCGTCATCGTGCTCTTTGAGCATCGCGTCAGCGCCGCGCAGAAGGTCGATGGCGTGATTCGCTCGATCGACTTGGACCTCGCCCCTTTCGACGAAACCGGCTGTCCTCCGGCGCAGCCGACGAAGGCCCTGGCTCGTACCATCAAGGCCAAGGTCTTCATCGATTGTTCCTATGAAGGCGACCTGATGGCACGTGCTGGCGTCGCCTACGCCTTCGGGCGTGAGGCCCAGTCGGCCTACGGCGAGAGCCTAGCGGGCGCCCAGCCGCCGATGTCGGTCTACGCGGTTGATCCCTATGTGAAGGCGGGTGATCCACAGAGCGGCCTGCTCCCGGGCCTGCAGTCGACCCCCGTGGCTCCGGTCGGCGAAGCGGATAAACTGACGATGGGCTATGGCTTCCGTTGGCGCTTCGTCTTCAAAGGCGAGAGCCTGCCGATCGACCCGCCAGTGAACTACGACCCCAAGCAGTTCGAACTCTATCGCCGGGCCTTCCAGCAGGGCGTGGATATTTTATCTGGTCGCGTGTTACGCGGTCAGTTGGACGGCTGGGAAAAGAGTGGTGGCCGAGTCTATTCCGGCGGCGCCGGTAATCTCGCTCGCGCCTTGTTTGCGCCAACGAACTACGGCCACAACGCCCGTTACCCGGACGGCGACTATGCGACCCGCGCTCAGCTCTGGAAGGAGCAGCAGGACTTCGTCCGTGGCATGACGCATTTCTTGCGCACCGATCCCAGTGTCCCCGCTAAGCAGAAGGAAATCGCCCTCAGTGCCGGACTCGAGAAAGGCGCGTTCGACGACACCAAGGGCTATCCGCATCAGCTCTACGTCCGGGAGGCGCGTCGCATGGTCTCGGATTACGTCGTCACCCAAAAGGATATGGAAGGTAAGGCGGCGCCAGCGGATTCTGTTGGCCTTGCCTCCTATGGCGTCGATGAATGGCCTTACGCAACCGTCGCGCTCGACGGAAAAGTCGCCCTCATGGGCGGCTATTATTCGATGCTTTATCTTGAGGAGAAGAACCGCGGTATTTACCAGATTCCGTACCGTTCGATTGTCCCGAAGAAGGCCCAGTGCAAAAACCTACTGGTCCCCGTCTGTGTTTCCGCTAGCCACATTGCGATGACCTCCATTCGGATGGAGCCCGTGTGGATGATTCTCGGAGAGTCAGCCGGCGTCGCCGCGGCGATGGCAGTGAAGTCTGGTCAGGCGGTGCAGGATGTGCCTTATGCTGACCTGCAACCTAAGTTGCGGGCCTTGCACCAGAAGCTAGACATCCCGAAGCAGAAGGAACCTACGCAGAAGTAGGCCCGGCGAACCGTAAGTCCGCCACGATACGTCCGCCCACCAAGTGCTCTTGGATGATGCGGTCAAGGTTCTCGGGTGTGCAGTCGCGGTACCACACGCCTTCCGGGTAGACCACGGCGATAGGCCCTTGCACGCAGACCCTTAGGCAATCTGCTTTGGTGCGCTGGATGCCGCCCTGACCATCGAGCCCGAGCTGCTTCAGGCGTGTCTTGAGGTGTTCCCAGGAGCGGACGGCGAGTTCACCGCCGCAGCAGGCTTGCTCCGTCGACTTGACGCACAAGAACAGGTGGCGCTTCGTCTGGTCGAGTCCGAGGGTCTGGGCCAGCTCTGTGGAAGTCGGGCCCATGTGGCTTATTCGAAGCGTGGGATGATGCCGTCCTTCTCGAGCTTCAGGAACAGCTCGCGGCTGAACCAGGCATCGTTGGCGGCGTAGATGATCTGCTTACGCGCGAACTCGGCGTCCTTCTTGTTCTTGCTGTTCACCGCGAACGGGAGTTCCCAGTGGGAGCACTGCACGCTCTTCGATTTCTTCATCTGTAGCCCGAGGTAGATGGCGGCGAGCGCCCGGAGGCCCGTGTTGATGACGCCTGCACGCTTAGTGAAGTCAGACACATCAATGAAGCCGGGGGCGTCGAAAGGGGCACGTTCTTGGAGGTGACGGACGTCATCACGGACCGCGACCCCGACCTTGGCTTTACGCGGATCGCAGAGGAGCGGGAACATCACCGGGACCCCGCCGCACTCATCGAGGCGGAAGATGAAGATTTTTTCGGCACCAGCCAGCTGCAGGATCGAAGGCAAGTAAGTGATTCCGCGGGTATGGGAGGGCCGGGTCTCTGTGTCGAAGCCGAGGACGCGTTCCTTGGAAAGGTGTTTCACGGCCCGTTCGGCGTCCTGCTCGCTCTCGATTACCTCGGTATAGCCGTCCCACAGGCCGACTGGGAGGGTGGCGATCAAATCGTCGGTAAAACGCAGCCCGCGGGCGGGCTGTTGGCCTGTTTGGCCCTCTTCGGGGCTGTCTGCTGACTCTTCCACAGGGGGAAAGCAAAGGCATGCCCGTCCATTGGCAACCAGAGACTAGGACTGTTGGGAAAAAAGCGTTGACCGTGCCCTTTGAGCAACCTTTGTTAACCATCCCTTTTCAAGGGGCCTTAGCTCAGTTGGTAGAGCGCTTGCATGGCATGCAAGAGGTCGTCGGTTCAAGCCCGATAGGCTCCACCATTAAAAAACCGGCCGTCTTCTCACGAAGGCGGCCGGTTCCTTTTGGCGGAGCTGTCCCGGGGCTTACTTAGGCAGGTCGCTCAAGAGCGTCTGGCAGTAATTGCTAAGGCTTAACTCCATGATCAAGGTCTCCCGGTTGACCTTCTCAATGGCTTCAGCCGCGTTTTGGAGATGCTTCTTTAGGGCGAGGTTCTCATTGCGGGACGATCGGGCGTCGGGCTTTTCGGCCAACTCGGCGGCCATGGCCTCATATTTACGTAACATGGTGACCATGGCCTTCCGGTCATCGGGGGCACGGCGGAGCATCGCCCAGGTGGCTTTACCTTTGACGCCACCTTCGGCGAGCAGACGGAAATAGCCGATGGCGGCGAAGCTCTTCTTCTCGGCCTCGTAGTCTTTCTTAGCGTTTTCCTCGAAGGTCTTAAACTGTTCGGGGCGCTGAGTTGTTTTTTCCGTATTATTATTGTTACTGTACTTGGACTTCTGCGTGCTCGGCTTGTTTTTTTCAGGCTTCTTGACCTCGGCCCGGTCCGACTTATCGCCCATCTCCTTGTCCGATGCTTCGCTCTTTTCCTTGGCATAAGGTGCCGGCTTACTGGCGGCCTTCAGCTCATTAAAAGTCTTCCAGAAAGTAGCCTCTTCGATTTCGCCTTCTTTAAGGATGTTCTCGACGTTGATGATCTGGACGCCCTTGAGCCCGTCGAACATCGAGACGGAGAGGCTGCGGATGAGTGATTTGGTGTCAGTCGGGGTGGATACCTTGGCGAAGGGGTCTTCTTCGGGCTCTTGGGCCCGCTTCTTCTTTTCCATCGCCTCTTCCTTGGCGGGTTTCAGGAGTAGCTCGCGTTCGGCCCAGACTTTGGGGGAGTTCTTCTTCGTCCATTCTTGGTCAAGGTCTTCCCACTTGTACGTAAGCACAGAGTCTTTGCCGGGGACTTGAACAGTGATCGTGTCTTCATCTTGGGTGACGTATTCGAACGTCACGATATTGCCGCTCTTGCGGAGTTGGACGGGCTCGGCGCTCAGCACGGTGGCGGCCAAGAGCAGGAGGAGGGATAGAGGCTTCACGGGGGTCACTTATCAATAATACTGTCGGGTGTCTGGACGGGGGCAAATAAAGAAGGAGGCCACCTGGTTGGGTGGCCTCCTTCTTTAGGGGGTGGGCGTGGTTTATTTGCTACCTTTGGCCTGAAACTTAGGGAAGAGGTACTCTGCGCAGGAGTCGAGGGAGGCCAGCTGGACGTAGTCGGCCTCGGGCACTTCAATCCCGTGCTTCTTGCGGAGTTCCATCACGATATCCAAGAAGTCCATAGAATCTAGGGACAACTGGTCGCGGAGGCGGACCTCCGACTTAACGGCGGAAAGGTCCTCGTCTGGTGCGATGTCGGCGATGATGTCGAGTACGACCTGCTTGATGTCTTCCTTGGTCATTGTGCGTGGGGTTCTGTTTCAACCGCCCTTGGCCGTTCAGGCAACCCCATATTTCTTTACAATGAGGGCTGAATTGATGCCTAGCATGCCGAAGGAGTTGTTCAAGATGGCCTCCAGCCGGGGGGCTTGGACGGCCTGGTTGATGACCAAGCCCGGCAGGGCACACTCGGGGTCGAGTTCATCGATATTAATGGTCGGATGGACCCAGCCATCGTCAAAAGAGGGCAAATTACCCGCTAATTCGAGGGCGCCGGCGGCCCCCATGCAGTGGCCGATGAAGCTCTTGGTATTGTTAATATAAGTCCCGGGGCAGTCCGTGAAGACCTCCCGGAGGGCGGTACACTCCTGAATGTCGCCGAGGGCCGTGGCCGTGGCGTGGGTGGACACGATATGGATGTCTTGGGGGCGCATCCCCGCCCGCTTCAGGGCGAGGCGGACGCACTCC
>Ga0209442_1000112_pt1 | contig 46703 bp, 43 predicted proteins | sample LauGreSBDMM110DD_2_FD_187565 | JGI IMG/M metagenome (GOLD analysis project Ga0209442, IMG submission 187565) | Freshwater lake microbial communities from Lake Michigan, USA - Sp13.BD.MM110.DD (SPAdes) (version 2) | ecosystem: Environmental > Aquatic > Freshwater > Lake | place: Lake Michigan...
GCAATTGATGCACTTGCAAAAACCGGTAGTGCAACCGCAATTGATTTTCCTAGAGGATTAACGACTTCTAATGATTGGCAAACTAGGCCTTTTGATTTTTCATTTTCAGGGCTAAAAACCGCTGTTGCCCGGTATCTAGAATCAACTCCAGATTATGCTAAGGGCGATGTTGCTGCATCATTTCAAGAAGCAGTTGTTGATGTTCTACTTCTAAAGGCGTTAGCTGCATGTAAACAAACTGGGATTAATTCACTAATAATTGCAGGAGGCGTTGCCGCCAATTCCAGATTACGTCATTTGGCTGAGCAGCGCTGCGAAAAGTTTGGAATCCAACTTCGCATACCCGCCCCGGCTCTGTGTACCGATAACGGTGCAATGGTCGCAGCCCTTGGTTCGCTTTTAGTCAGTGCCGGCCGAGCACCTGCCGCCAATGCATTTGATGCCGATTCATCTCTACCTGTCACCAGCATCAATCTGCGCTAAAGCCAGGCCAGCCCCTAAAACCAGGCCCGCCGATCCAGCCAAACAAGCAGAGAGAGCCACTAAGCCCCAATCCAGATTCTCAATTTGTGTCGGGCTTTAACCCCGCCTAGAGTTGGCTTTAGCACTCTCGACCCGAGTCTGCTAACTCGGAGTTGAATGAGGGAAACTCGAATCTGCGGACTATTTGGTCCACGGATTCAAGAATTCATACATGAAAGAACTAGAGAAGGAGTCACCAAATGGCAATCAAGCCACTAGAAGATCGCATTGTGATTAAGGCAAATGAAGCAGAGACCACAACTGCATCAGGACTTGTAATTCCAGATACAGCAAAAGAAAAGCCACAAGAGGGAACTGTAATTGCAGTTGGCCCAGGTCGCTTTGATGATGGTGTGCGCGTACCAATGGATGTCAAAGTTGGAGATGTAATTCTTTACAGCAAGTACGGCGGAACTGAAATTAAGCATGGCGGAGATGAATTTATTGTTTTGTCGGCACGTGACATTCTCGCTGTAATCGAGAAGTAAATGGGAAAGTCCCTTCAATTTGATGAGCAAGCTCGTCGCGCGATGGAGCGTGGCGTCAACATTCTTGCCGACACAGTAAAAGTAACTCTTGGGCCAAAGGGTCGCAATGTTGTTATTGCTAAATCTTTTGGTGCACCAATCATCACAAATGATGGTGTAACAATTGCTAAAGAGATCGAACTCAGCGATCCAGCAGAAAACATGGGCGCTCAGTTAGTTAAAGAAGTTGCGACAAAGACAAATGATGTCGCAGGTGATGGAACAACTACTGCAACAGTTCTTGCTCAAGCAATGGTTAAAGAGGGTTTGCGTAACCTTGCAGCTGGCGCACAGCCTATGGATATTAAAATGGGTATTGAGGCAGCAGTTGCTGCAGTCTCTGAAAAACTAAAGGCCCAAGCAACTCCTGTTAATGGAAAAGCTCAGATTGCAGACGTTGCAACCATCTCTGCTCAAGATCGTGCAATCGGCGACCTGATCGCAGAAGCAATGGATCGCGTTGGTAAAGATGGTGTCATCACAGTAGAAGAGGCATCAACTACTGGATTAGATCTAGATTTCACAGAGGGTATGCAGTTCGATAAGGGCTACATCTCACCTTACTTTGTTACAGATCAAGATCGCATGGAAGCAATTCTTGAAGATGCTTACATTTTGATTTCAGCAAACAAGATCTCTGCATTAGCAGAGCTTTTACCTTTGCTTGAAAAAGTTGCACAAGCATCAAAGCCTCTTTTGATCATCGCCGAAGACATCGAAGGAGAAGCACTTTCTACCTTGGTTGTTAACCGTATGCGCGGGGTATTCACCTCTGTTGCCGTAAAAGCACCAGGTTTTGGTGATCGTCGCAAAGCTATGTTGCAGGATTTAGCAATTCTCACAGGTGGACAGGTTATTTCTTCAGAGCTTGGAATGAAGCTAGAGGGCGTATCAATTGAAGATCTTGGAAAGGCTCGTCGCATTGTTGTTACAAAAGATGCAACAACAATTGTTGAAGGCGCCGGCGATAAGGCAGCAGTTGCGGCCCGCGTTTCTGAACTTCGCAAAGAGATCGAAACTAGTGACTCTTCTTGGGATAAAGAAAAACTACAAGAGCGTCTTGCAAAGTTAGCTGGCGGCGTTTGTGTCATTAAAGTTGGTGCACATACCGAAGTAGAGCTCAACGAAAAGAAGCACCGCCTTGAGGATGCAATCTCTGCAACTCGCGCAGCAGTGGAAGAGGGAATCGTTGTTGGTGGTGGCGCTGCACTTGTGCACGCTGCTGATTCGCTAGAAGGCGATCTTGGTTTCACGGGCGATAAGGCTGTTGGTGTTCGCTTAGTTCGTAAAGCATGCGATGAGCCACTCAGATGGATTGCCGAAAATGCAGGGCTAGAAGGATACGTTGTAGTTGCAAAGGTTCGCGCAATGAAGCACAACGAAGGCTTCAACGCTGCAACCGATGTTTACGGCGACCTAGCTGCAGATGGTGTTATTGATCCAGTGAAGGTAACGCGATCTGCTCTAGCAAACGCGGCATCAATTGCTGCAATGTTTATTACTACTGAAGCTGTTGTTTATGAGAAGCCAGCAGAGCAAGCTGCAGCAGATGCAGCTGGTGGTCATGGACATTCACACGGTCCAGGTGGGCATCAACACTAATCAGTGAGAATTGCTTAGAAGAAGTTCTAGAAAGTAATTCTAAAAAGAAATAAGCCCCGCGGGAAGTTTCTGCGGGGCTTTTTCTCTTCTTAGGAGGAAGAAATCTAAAAACTTAATTCTCTACGATGCGTGTGAAATGCCAATTGGCTTCGCGATAATTTCTAATCGATCATCTTCTGAAAGTCCGCCCCAAATTCCATAAGGCTCTTGAACTGCAAGGGCATGTGCACGGCAAGCTGCAATAACTGGACATGATGCACATACTGCTTTTGCAGTATTTTCACGATTTCTCCGGCGAGGGCCACGCTCTCCATCTGGATGAAAAAACATCTCTGAAGGTAGATCACGGCATGACCCTTGGTACTGCCACTCCCATTCATCTGCAACGGGGCGGGGTAAGCGTGAGGTTTCGGCCATGTGCTAAAGGTACAACCGCGCCATAAGTTGTTCAAGCGACATCCCCTAAAATCACCTCTTAAAGCCCTTTTGAAGTGGTGAGTTAGCCCACTTCACGCCACGATTAGGCCATGGATGACGAGCTCTTCACCGTGGCAGCCGTTGCCAGGCGGATAGGCGTGGCTCCTGCAACGCTTCGGACTTGGGACCGCCGTTATGGTCTGGGGCCATCAGTACACGAGGCAGGTGAGCACCGTCGTTACAGCTCAGAGGATTTATCAAAATTAATCGTAATGCGCCGTCTGATCACAACAGGGATTGCGCCAGTTGATGCAGCGGAAAAAGCCAAAGCCCACAGAGGCAAGCTTTCAGTTGAAGAGGTTGCAGATAATTTTGTAGTTCGCGAAGAGATTGTTGATTCAATTCATAGGGCTGCAAAGATCTTAGATAAGGCCTTTGTTGAAGCAGCGCTGCGCAATGACATTAAAAAATTTGGCGTTATCGCAACATGGACTGAAGTTATTGTCCCTGTTTTATTCCTTGTGGGCCAAGAGTGGGAAGCCACGGGTGAGGGCATTGAAGTCGAGCACATGCTTTCGGAGATTCTCAAGAGAATGCTGAACGAAGGTATTGGCTCTGTTAAAAAACCAGTCAACGTGCAGCCCGTTTTATTGGCATCTGTGGGTGAAGAGCTTCACTGCCTTGCAATTCATGCGTTGGCTGCTGCGTTAGCTGAAAAAAATATTGAAAGTTTTTTCCTAGGTGCCAGAACTCCGATGGAAGCTATCTCTTCTATGGTTAAACGCTCTGCACCTCCCGCAGTTTTCTTGTGGGCCCAACTTCGAGAAAATGGTAAAGAAAAGTTTTTTAAAGAGATTCCAGCTATACGACCTGCCCCACGTGTAATTCTTGGGGGACCAGGCTGGGGCGAAAACCGCAGCCAAGGTGTTGTCTATGCACAGGATTTAACTCATGCATGCGCTGAAATCGAGCGTGCTGTAGGCCTCTAAAGCCCCGATAGACTTCTGCCTTATAGGAATTTAACCGGGAGCGGAGGTTGAGATGAGCGATAGCGATAAAGTCGCAATGCTCGGCCTAACCTACGACGACGTGCTACTTCTGCCAGATGCATCCGAAGTTATTCCATCTGAAGTCAGCACAGCAACAAAATTAACTCGCAATATCTCCATCGCAGTTCCCCTTGTTTCTTCTGCAATGGATACGGTCACAGAATCACAGATGGCGATTGCAATGGCCAAGGCCGGCGGAATAGGAATAATTCACCGCAATCTTCCGATACAAGATCAAGTAACTCACGTGAAGTTAGTTAAAGGAGTGGGTTTAGCTGGTGCTGCAGTGGGTGTTGGCGATGATGGTTTTGCTAGAGCACAGGCATTGATCGAGGCTGGCGTTGATGTAGTTGTCGTCGATACAGCACATGGACATCACCGTGCGGTCTTAGATTCAATTGCACGCATTAAAAAATTCTCACCAACAACGCAAATCATTGGTGGAAATGTTGCTACGCGCGCAGGAGCCCAGGCGCTGATTAATGCTGGAGCAGATGCAGTAAAAGTTGGCGTGGGTCCAGGCTCTATCTGCACAACTCGCATAGTTGCAGGTGTAGGCGTTCCGCAGATCACTGCAATTCTTGAAGCATCTAAAGCATGTAACAAAGCTGGCATTCCCTTAATTGCAGATGGTGGCCTTGCATACTCTGGCGACATTGTTAAAGCGATCGTTGCCGGTGCCAACTCAGTCATGCTTGGTTCACTCCTTGCAGGATGCGAAGAGGCGCCCGGTGAGTTAATTGAGATTAACGGAGTTAAGTACAAGGCATATCGCGGTATGGGTTCACTTGGGGCAATGCAATCTCGCGGAGATCAAAAGTCATATTCAAGAGATCGATACTTACAAGATGATGTTTTGTCTGAAGACAAGTTAGTTCCAGAAGGTATTGAGGGCAAAGTCGAATTTCGTGGCAAAGTGGCAGAAGTTGTTCACCAACTTGTCGGTGGACTTCGATCTGGAATGGGTTATGCCGGTGCACCTGATATCGAAACACTTCGACGAGAAGGCCGCCTCATTCAGATTACAGCAGCGGGTTTGCAAGAAAGTCATCCGCACGATGTGGCACATGTTTCCGATGCGCCTAATTATCAAGTGAAAGGCCGTTAATGACTCATATCGAAATAGCACCTGGAAAGCGCGCTCGCACTGCATATTCATTTGATGACATCGCAATTGTGCCTAGCCGTAGAACTCGCGACCCAGAAAATGTCTCAACGGCATGGCAAATTGATGCTTATAAGTTTGATCTTCCAATGTTGGCAGCTCCAATGGACTCTGTTGTTTCACCAGATACAGCAATTGCAATTGGAAAGTTAGGCGGTCTTGCAGTTCTAAATCTTGAAGGGCTATGGACTCGTTACGAGGATCCACGGATACCTCTTGGTGAAATTGCATCAATGCCAGATAAAAATGCAACAAAGCGTATGCAGGAGATTTATGCTGCGCCAATTCGCCCAGAGTTGATTAAAGAGCGTATTCAACAGATCCGTGATTCTGGTGTAACTGTTGCAGCATCACTCTCACCTGCAAGAACGGCTGAACTTCACAAAGCAGTAATCGCAGCTGGAGTAGATATTTTCGTTATCCGCGGAACAACAGTTTCTGCTGAACACGTTGCAGATCAAAACGAAGCTCTTAACCTGAAGAAATTTATCTATGAGTTAGATGTTCCGGTAATTGTTGGTGGTGTTGCAACCGCAACAGCTGCACTTCACTTAATGCGTGCAGGTGCTGCCGGTGTATTAGTTGGTTTTGGTGGCGGTGCTGCGCACACAACTCGAAAAGTTTTAGGCATCGAAGTTCCAATGGCTTCAGCTGTTGCCGAAGTAGCATCTGCTCGCCGTGAATATTTGGATGAATCAGGTGGACGATATGTTCACGTCATTGCAGATGGCGCGGTTGGTAGAAGTGGTGATATTGCTAAAGCAATTGCATGTGGCGCAGATGCAGTAATGATGGGTTCACCACTTGCAAAAGCTGTTGAATCACCAGGACTTGGATGGCACTGGGGATCAGAGGCGCATCATCAAGTACTGCCACGCGGTGAGAGAGTTTCTGTTGGAACAATCGGAACGATTGAAGAGATTTTACTTGGACCATCACATACTTCAGATGGCTCAATGAATCTGTTCGGGGCGTTACGACGGGCAATGGCAACGTGTGGATACTCAGATGTTAAGGAGTTCCAACGCGTTGAGGTACTAATTAATCGTGGCTAAGAGCGGTGGCGTACTGGTAGTTGATTTTGGCGCACAGTACGCGCAGTTGATTGCACGGCGAGTTAGAGAAGCGCATATCTATTCTGAAATTGTTCCATCAACAATTAAGGCACAAGAAGTTAAGGCAAAAAATCCAAGCGCAATGATTTTATCTGGCGGCCCTTCAAGTGTTTACGCAGAAAATGCCCCGGCCATAGACCAGGAAATCTTCTCACTCGGGGTGCCAATTTTTGGAATTTGTTATGGATTTCAAGTTATGGCGGCCGCTCTTGGTGGCGTAGTTAGTCGTACAGGTAAATCAGAGTTTGGGCGTACTCAAACAACAGTTGTCCCAGGATCTAAAGTTTTTGCCGGGCTAACTCCACTACAAAAAACTTGGATGTCCCATGGGGATGCAGTAACACAATCCCCTGAGAGCTTTGTTATTACTGCATCAACCGATGCCACTCCTATCGCAGCCTTCGAAAACGCCACTGGCACATTTGCCGGGGTTCAGTTTCATCCAGAGGTATTGCATACAGAACACGGACAAAAGATCTTAGAAAATTGGTTACTAAATATTGCTAACTGTGAAGCAACATGGACAACTAAAAACATCGCAGAGGCCGAAATTGCAGAAGTTAAAAGAATAGTTGGAAACAAGCGAGTGATTTGTGGATTATCAGGTGGGGTTGATTCTGCAGTTGCTGCAGCAATAGTTCAACGAGCAGTGGGTGATCAACTGACATGTGTATTTGTAGATCATGGCCTGCTTCGTCAAGGAGAGGCTGAGCAAGTTGAACGTGACTTCGTTGCAAGCACTGGAGTAAAACTTGTAACTATCGATGCAACGCAACAATTCCTTAATGCACTCAAAAGCATTACAGATCCAGAGGAAAAACGAAAGATTATTGGCCGTGAATTCATTCGAACTTTTGAGTCAGCAGCTCGTGATATTGCAGCTGGGGGAGATGTCGAATTTCTAGTGCAAGGGACTTTGTATCCAGATGTCGTTGAATCTGGTGGCGGAACCGGAACTGCAAACATTAAATCCCATCACAATGTTGGTGGCCTGCCGGATGATCTAAAGTTCAAATTAGTAGAGCCATTGCGTTCGCTCTTCAAAGATGAAGTTCGACAAGTGGGAATTGAGTTAGGACTTCCTGATGAAATCGTATGGAGGCAACCGTTTCCTGGTCCTGGTTTGGCAATTAGAATTGTTGGAGAAGTAACTAAGGAGCGGTTAGCTCTCTTGCGCCACGCTGATGCGATAGTTCGGGAAGAATTAAAATTTGCTGAATTAGACAGAGAGATTTGGCAGTGCCCAGTAGTTTTGCTTGCAGATGTACGCTCAGTAGGAGTGCAAGGTGATGGTCGGACATATGGCCATCCAATAGTTTTAAGGCCTGTTTCATCTGAAGATGCCATGACGGCCGATTGGTCCCGGTTGCCTTATGAGGTACTTGAGAAAATATCTACTCGAATCACCAACGAAGTCTCAGATGTAAATCGCGTAGTTTTGGATATCACCAGTAAGCCTCCTGGCACTATTGAATGGGAATAAATTAAGGGTTTTCACAGGTAATTAAATTATGATAACCCCATGTTTGGGCAGAGACAGATGAGCATTCGCCGCGATGCTAATTCAATTAGAGTTTTAATTGTTTTATCCGCTTTGATAATGCTTACCGTCCCAGTAAATCCAACTGAGGCATCTACAAAGACAAAAACTTTGAAAAACTCAAAATCTGAAGAGATTAAATGCATGCCAACTACGGCAAAGGCACACTCTCCAAAAGAAGTTGCTCCAGCAGAAGTAAAGACAAAACGCTTACCTAAAACAATAACTTTAGAAACCAACTGTGGTGATATTCAAATAACTACATTAGCCACCAAAGCACCAGTAACAGTTGCGCACATGGCTAAACTAGCAAGAAATGGTTTTTTTGATGAATCAATCTGTCATCGTTTGATCAATCGTGGGGCCTACGTTTTACAGTGTGGTGATCCAACAGCTACAGGTAAAGGCGGACCAAAGTTTGTTTTTCAGGATGAAAATCTTCCAATCGGAACCGAGGGAAATTATCCAGAAGGAACTGTCGCCATGTGGAATAAAGGGCCAGGAACAAATGGAAGTCAATTCTTTCTAGTTTATTCCGACACAACTTTAATCAAAGGGAACTACACAATTTGGGGCACAATAACGCAGGGTCTAGAAATTGTTAAAGCTATTGCAAAAATGGGTGTACGAGGTGGTGGGTTAGAGGGAGCGCCTAGCCAGATGATTTCAATTGAAAGAGTAGTTGTATCAAACTAAAAAATATTGATTCAAGAGTTAAGTTTCAAATTCGCAGTAAAAAGAACTAAATTATCCAGTATGAATTATTTTAAACGCTTCTGCTAAATGACCATCGGGAAGCCCGCCAAATCCTGCATTTCGCTGACCCCAATCCCTCAACATTGTTTCCAACTCTTTATTCTGTGCAGTTTGTGAGACATGTGCGTGAAGAGCGGCAAGCTTTAATTCAAATGTATCCGTGATATCAACCCAATGATCTGGATTTGCAAAGCCCATGAGCCAGATTTCTCTTACTCGCCATGGGGCTAGATTCTCTTTTTCTAGCAAGTCTGTAAATGCAAAAGGATTTCGAGCATCTGGATATACGGCTTGCACACTCGCTTCACCTGCAGCTAAGTGATCAGGGTGGCTAGCACCGATGCGATCCCAGTTGCGCTCTGGGCTTTGACAGACAATGCGATCAGGTCGGGTTCGTCGAATCTGTCGAACAATGTCTTTTCGAAGTTCGATAGTTGCTTGTAAGTGTCCATCTACATAATTTAAAAAAGTAATGTCTGTAACGCCAATTTCTGATCCTGCTACACGTTGCTCGCGCTGACGAATAGCCGGCATTTCTTCTTTCGTAAATCCTGAATCTTCGCCGCCTTGATCTCCATTTGTACAAAAAACGTAAGAGACTTCAATTCCCTTTTTTACCCATTGAGCAATTGTTCCTGATGCACCAAAATCTGAATCATCTGGATGAGCACTAACAACTAAGACGCGCTCAATTTCACTATCGGCGATCGGTTCCATAGTTGAACCCTAATAGAATGCCTCCCATGAATGAAATCGATCCGTTGCTTGAGGGGCTCAACCCTCAACAAAGCGCGGCGGTTACACATGCTGGTGGTCCACTATTAGTTGTCGCAGGCGCTGGCTCTGGAAAAACACGTGTGTTAACGCGTCGGATTGCTTATCTAATGGCGCGAAGAAACGTTGCACCATATGAGATTTTGGCTATTACTTTTACAAATAAAGCTGCTGGTGAAATGAAAGAAAGAGTTGGCGAGCTAGTTGGCTCAGTTGCAAAATCTATGTGGGTTTCAACATTTCACTCTGCATGCGTGCGAATCTTGCGGCAAGAAGCCGGTCGACTTGGATATACCAATACTTTTAGCATCTATGACTCCGCTGATTCACAGCGGCTAATTACTATTGTTGCAAAAGAGCTAAACCTTGATCCCAAACGTTATCCAGCCCGACAATTTCAGTCCATGATTTCTAATGCAAAAAATGAACTTCTATCTCCACAAGATTATTTGAAAGCAGCATCAAGTCAATTTGAGCAGATCGTTGCCGACGTCTACACCATTTATCAAGGGCGATTGGCCAGAGCAAACGCAATGGATTTTGATGACCTCATTCTAAAAACGGTAGAAGTTCTTCAGCGATTTCCGGAGGCAAAGGCAAGGTTTAGATCTCGATTTCGACATGTGCTGGTGGATGAGTATCAGGATACAAATCATGCCCAGTATGTTTTGGTCAATGAGCTTGTAGGCACTGATCTAGAGGCAACCCCACCTGCTGAGCTATGTGTTGTTGGCGATGCAGACCAATCGATTTACGGATTTCGCGGTGCAACTATTCGCAATATTTTGCAGTTTGAAATGGACTATCCAAATGCGACGACAGTTCTGCTTGAGCAAAACTATCGATCAACTCAAAACATTCTAAATGCTGCAAATGCAGTAATAACTAAGAATGAAAGCCGTAAAGAAAAAAATCTCTGGTCAGATGCTGGCTCTGGTGCTCCACTTACTGGATATGTTGCAGAGAGTGAACATGACGAAGCAAATTTCATTGCCGAAGAGATTAGATCACTACAGAACTCTGGTCTTTCATCCCCAGGTGAAACGGCAATTTTTTACCGTACAAATGCCCAATCACGTGTATTTGAAGAAGTCTTTATGCGATCGGCGCTTCCATATAAAGTCGTAGGAGGGCTTCGATTCTACGAACGTCGAGAAGTTAAAGACTTGCTTGCCTATCTTCGAGTGATAGCAAACTGCGAAGATGAAATATCACTTCGCAGAGTTATAAATGTGCCAAAGCGCGGAATCGGCGATACATCGTTGGACTATGTAGATCAATTTGCAAATAGTTCAGGAATTTCATTTTGGCAAGGATTGCTCAGGTGTAATGAAATCACATCGGTACCAGCGCGAGCAGCACAAGCGATAAATGATTTCACATCAATAATTTCAGCGTTAATTGTTTTGGTAGAGGCAAAAGTTAAGCCTTCAGTAATTGTAGAAGCGGCGTTAGAACAGTCAGGCTTATTAAAGGAGCTCGCAGACAGCACAGATCCTCAAGATGAGGTCCGTGTAGAAAACTTAAAAGAACTTGTTGCAGTTTCCATGGAGTATGAAGAGCGCTCATTTGAAGAGTTAGGTGAAGATGAAGAGATCTCACTTGCCGGATTTTTGGAGAAAGTCTCACTTGTAGCCGATGCAGATGAGATCCCAGAAGGTGAAGATCATGGTGGGGTTGTAACAATGATGACTCTTCACACAGCAAAAGGATTGGAGTTTCCAACAGTCTTTCTTACTGGAATGGAAGATGGAATTTTTCCACACTCTCGTACACTTGATGATAAAGATGAGATCGAAGAGGAACGTCGCCTGGCATATGTTGGATTAACTCGCGCGCGCGAAAGACTATATATTTCAAGAGCGGAATATCGATCAACATGGGGCGCTCCAAATTACAATCCTCCATCTCGTTTTCTGGAAGAAATTCCAGAAGATGTGATTACATGGCGCAATCAATCATCGGATTCACTTATCTCATCAATGACAAAAAAATCTCGAATGACAACAGCGCCTCCACCAAGGGCAACGGGTAAGAAGAGCATGGCGATGGAGTTGGCTGTTGGTGAGCGTGTGTCACATGACACCTTTGGATTAGGTACAGTTGTCGCAGTTGCAGGAGCAGGTGACAAAGCAGAAGCGACAATTAATTTCGGTCAATACGGAGAGAAGCGTTTACTACTGCGTTATGCACCCGTTGAGAAGCTCTAGGATTAGCCCGCACCAACTGATTGGCCCATTACAACTGATTGGAAGATTTAGTGGATCTTTTTGAATACCAAGCACGCGATATTTTTGAAAAGCATGGCGTGCCAGTTTTAGCAGCAGCGATTGCAACAACAGCTGATGAAGCAGAAGCTGCCGCAACTGCAATCGGTGGAAAAGTTGTTGTAAAGGCGCAAGTAAAAGTTGGAGGACGCGGTAAAGCTGGTGGAGTAAAGCTGGCGGAGAATCCAAAAGATGCACGTGAAAAAGCCGGTGCAATTCTGGGGATGGACATAAAGGGTCACACGGTTCGCACTGTGATGATTGCAGCGGCCGCGCCTATTGAATCTGAGTATTACTTGGCTATTCTTCTAGATCGATCAAATAGAACATTTCTTGTTATGGCATCTGTTTCTGGTGGAATGGATATTGAAGAGGTTGCACACACTGCTCCTGAAAAATTAGCAAAGGTTCCAGTATCGGCAGTTGATGGAATTTCTTTGGCAAAAGCAAAAGAGATAGTTGCAGCAGCAAAGTTTCCAGCAGATGTTGCAGATCAAGTATCAGATGTACTTCTTAAACTTTGGGAAGTTTTCCAAAGCGAAGATGCGACTCTGGTAGAAGTAAATCCATTAGTTAAAACTTCAGATGGAAAGATCGTTGCGTTAGATGGCAAAGTAACTCTGGATGAGAACGCAGATTTTCGCCAGCCAGATCATCAAAGTTTGGTCGATGAGGCAGGGGAGAATCCACTCGAGGCCGCTGCAAAAGAAAAGGGCCTTAACTACGTCAAACTAGAAGGCGAAGTAGGAATTATTGGTAATGGTGCTGGTTTAGTTATGAGTACTTTGGATGTTGTTGCATATGCCGGTGAGAAATATGGTGGCGTGCGTCCTGCGAACTTCTTAGACATCGGTGGGGGCGCTTCTGCGCAGATTATGGCCGATGGACTTTCAATTATTCTCGGCGACAAAGATGTAAAGAGCGTTTTCGTAAATGTCTTCGGTGGGATTACAGCCTGTGATTCAGTTGCAAATGGAATTGTTCAAGCACTTGAATTACTGGGTCCAAAAGCTACTAAACCCATTGTTGTGCGCCTTGATGGCAACAATGTTTTAGAAGGACGCGCAATTCTTAAGGCAGCAGCACATCCTCTTGTAGAACAGGCCGACACTATGGATGGTGCAGCAAATCGTGCTGCGGAATTGGCGGCAAAGTAATGACAATTTTTATTGATGAATCCAGCAAAGTAATTGTTCAAGGTATGACAGGATCTGAAGGAACAAAACACACCAGACGAATGTTGATTTCTGGCACCAATATTGTTGGTGGAGTAACGCCAGGAAAAGGCGGCCAGGTGGTAGAAATTGAAAGTCGTCAACTTCCAATTTTTAATACAGTTGCTGAGGCTATGGCCGCAACGGGTGCAAATGTCTCTGTAATCTTTGTTCCACCAAAATTTGCAAAGGCGGCAGTTATTGATGCAATCAATGCAAAGATGCCTTTAGCTGTAGTCATAACTGAAGGAATTCCGGTGCATGACTCAGCAAGTTTCTACTCATATGCACAAACCGTAGGATCAACGCAGATCATTGGGCCAAACTGTCCTGGATTGATTAGTCCAGGTAAATCAAATGTTGGAATTATTCCCGCAGATATTACGGGTGCCGGGCCAATTGGGCTTGTTTCCAAATCTGGAACTCTGACCTATCAAATGATGTATGAACTTCGAGATATCGGATTTAGCACTGCAGTTGGAATTGGTGGCGATCCTGTAATTGGAACAACACACATTGATTGCTTGCGCGCATTTCAAGACGATCCCAATACGCAAGCGATTGTGATGATTGGCGAAATTGGTGGAGATGCTGAAGAACGTGCAGCAGCATTTATCTCTGAATACGTAACAAAACCAGTGGTTGGGTATATTGCAGGCTTTACCGCTCCTGAAGGAAAAACTATGGGGCATGCTGGCGCAATTGTTTCTGGATCATCTGGAACTGCTCAAGGTAAAAAAGATGCACTAGAGGCAGCAGGAGTAAAAGTTGGTCAAACACCTAGTGAAACAGCCCGGTTGTTACGGGCAATAATGGGTCGATAACAATGTTAGCGCGCGTACTTGGAGCAGCATTACCCCAAGTTTTGCGCAGTATTGCCTGGCTATTGCTTCCAATTTCTTTTATCGCGTTGATTGCATGGTCAACGGCTGGAAGTGCAACTGGAAACACGGGTGATCCACTTCGAGCAGCGATTTGGATTTGGATCGGCACGCATCAAATTCCCTTTGATTTATCTTTGGGAACATCAGCTTTAGCGGGGCATCTTTCTTACTTACCACTTGGCGCATTAATTTTTCCAGTACTTGCCATTAGAAATGGAATCTCCCGAACAGTTGATCGCCTTGATGGTGACATTTCATTGGTAGGTCCTGCTCGCGTAATTTTCTCTGTTCTTTATGCTGGTTTTGCTTTATTAGCTTCTATTCTTTCAAAAACAGATGAAGTCATGCCCGTTTGGTATTTTGCAGTGATTTATGTATTTCCATTTACGCTACTCTCGTGTGCAACAGTTGCTCGTCGCACATCTTTAGGCCAGGGTTTTCTATTCGGGTCACGTGTAATTGCTCTGTTACTTGGAGTAAGTGCCATCGCACTTGGTATTGCACTATTCATGAACCTAGAGCTTGTAAAGAATTTAACAACCGTACTCCAACCCGGAATCTTTGGCGGATTCTTGCTGCTTTTATTGAATATTCTTTATCTTCCAAATGCGATCGTGGCTACTCTGGCCTATTTTTCCGGAGTTGGTTTTGCTGTCGGATCACAAACGATGGTATCCCCACTTTCTTTTGACCTAGATAAAATTCCAGCGATGCCGATTTTGGGTGCCCTACCTAGAGATGAATCCTTGATTTCACTTCTTGGAATAGCTGTAATTATCTTTGCAGGTGTTTTGCTTGTTACCTGGACAGTTGATCTAAACCAGAAAGTGTTGACACAGAGTTTGATCGTTGCAGCCTTGCTCTCTGCATTTCTTGGCTACTCAGCAAGTGGCGCACTGATCACAGAGGCAATGTCGGCAGTTGGTACCTCTACGTGGAAGTTCACCCTTGCAATCACAGTTCAAATGGGATTCGGCGCACTTTTAGCAATATATGTTCCTCGGATGTTTAGACGCAGATAAAAACCTGAGGGATTACCATGTGCTTGCCCGATGTTCGACATTTCTCACACGCCTGAGTCGATACGATAGTGCCATGAGCGCACAGATTTTGGACGGCAAAGCATTAGCTGCCACCATCAAAGCTGATCTTTCTAAGCGCGTATTGAAATTAAAGTCAGCCGGAGTTAATCCTGGGTTAGCCACAGTTTTAGTAGGCGAAGATCCCGGCTCGCTCTCATATGTTTCAGGAAAACATCGCGACTGTCAGGATGTTGGCATTAACTCCATCCGAGTCGACTTACCGGCCAGCGCCAGTGAAAAAGATGTTCTTGCTGCGATCTTAGATTTGAATAATGCAAAAGAGTGCACTGGATTTATCGTACAACTTCCATTACCGGCAGCGATTAATACGCAAAAAATATTGGAAGCTATCGATCCAAAAAAGGATGCCGATGGATTACACCCACTTAATTTAGGTCGCTTGGTAGCGGGTTTTGATGGGCCAATCCCTTGTACCCCGAGAGCAATTGTTGAACTTCTTAACCATTATTCAATTTCAACACAAGGTGCAAACATTACTGTTATCGGTCGAGGTATAACTGTTGGTCGCCCACTTGGACTCTTACTCACTCGCAAAAAAGAAAATGCAACAGTGACACTAACCCACACGGGTACTAAGGATTTAAAGGCGCACACTCAATCAGCAGACATTGTGATCGCTGCAATTGGTCAGGCGCATTTTCTAAAGGCTGACATGATTAAAGATGGAGCAGTTGTGATTGATGTTGGAATTTCACGACAACAATCTGGATTGGTTGGCGATATAGATCCAAGTGCATTGGCAAAATCCTCTTTCTATGCTCCAATGCCCGGTGGTGTTGGACCATTGACTCGCGCGATGCTCTTGAAAAATGTGGTTGATGCATGCAGCTAAATCAGCGCCTTATTTCACTATTTAGTTACGGCGCAGTTATCTTTGGCGTTGGACTAGGAACCTTTGGAATAGTGCGAGGCGGATCACTATTTATTGCCATTGGGACAGCGGGCATCGCACTTAAATCCCGGAAATTTCGAACTCTTGAGTTTTATATTCCGCTTGCAATCGCAATAGCCCTATTTGTGCTGGCAATTGCACTTCCTCGCGGGCGGTAGAGTTCACCTATTCGCAGATTCATATGAACGGGGCCACAATGGGTGGGAAAGTCACAGTAGTTGGTGCAGGATTTTATGGTTCAACAACAGCACTTCGTTTAGCCGAGTACGACATATTCGATACCGTTGTTTTAACGGATATTCTCGAAGGCAAGTCAGAAGGTTTGGCTTTAGATATGAATCAGTCTCGCTCTATTGAAGGATTTGAGACCAAAATAATTGGAGCAACCACTACTCCTGAAGGTGCTGGTTATGAAGCAACAGCAAACTCAGATGTTGTAGTGATTACCGCTGGTCTTCCCCGTAAACCTGGCATGAGTCGCATGGATTTAATTGGAGTTAATGCTGGAATTGTGCGCGGAGTAGCAGAAAACATTGCAAAGCACTCACCGAAGGCAGTAATAATTGTCGTTTCAAATCCTTTAGATGAAATGACCGCACTTGCTCAAATTGCAACGAAGTTTCCAAAGAACCGCGTAATGGGCCAAGCTGGAATGCTAGACACCGCACGCTTTACAAATTTTGTAGCAGAGAAACTGGGAGTCAAAGTTGGCGCAGTCAAGACATTAACTCTGGGTTCACATGGCGACACCATGGTTCCAGTGCCAAGTCGTTGCACAGTTAACGGCAAGCCACTTGCAGATCTACTTTCAGAAAGTGAGATCGCAGAGCTTGTCGACCGTACGCGAAATGGTGGAGCAGAAGTTGTTGCCCTTCTAAAGACAGGCTCTGCTTATTACGCACCATCTGCGGCAGCAGCTCGTATGGCAAAAGCAGTAATCGAAGATTCAGGTGCAGTAATGCCAGTGTGTGCTTGGGTCGACGGCGAGTATGGAATCTCCGGTGTTTATCTTGGAGTTGAAGCACAGATCGGTCGCACAGGAGTTGTGAAAATTGTTGAGGGTTCACTTACAGATTCTGAAGTTGCAGCCCTAAAGGAGGCAGCTGAGGCAGTTCGCGCAAAGCAAGCCGATATTCAAACGCTATAAACCGAATTAATTAATGAGGAGTAAGTATGTCCAAGATTAAAGTTACAGGCACCGTAGTTGAATTAGATGGCGACGAGATGACGCGAATCATCTGGCAGTTCATTAAGGATTCACTCATATTGCCTTACTTGGATGTAAATCTCGAGTATTACGACCTGGGCATGGAAAACAGAGATGCAACCGATGATCAGGTAACGATTGACTCTGCCCGTGCAATTCAAAAGCATGGCGTTGGAATCAAGTGTGCAACGATCACCCCTGATGAGGCTCGTGTTGAAGAGTTTGGTCTCAAAAAGATGTGGAAGTCACCCAATGGAACTATTCGAAACATTCTCGGTGGAGTTATTTTCCGTGAACCAATCATTATTAGTAACGTTCCACGTTTAGTGCCCCACTGGTCAAAACCAATCGTTATTGGCCGTCATGCATTTGGAGACCAATACCGTGCTACCGATTTCAAAGTACCAGGCCCAGGAAAGCTAACGATTTCATTTGTTCCAGAAGATGGATCTGCTCCAACTACTCATGAAGTATTTAACTTTGAGTCTTCAGGAGTAGCCATGGCTATGTATAACGTTGATGATTCAATCAGAGACTTTGCTCGAGCATCACTTAACTATGGATTGCTTCGAAAGTTTCCGGTATACCTTTCAACAAAGAACACAATTCTTAAAGCCTACGATGGTCGCTTTAAAGATATTTTTGAAGAGATCTTCCAAGCTGAGTTCAAATCTAAATTTGAAGCTGCCGGTATTTGGTATGAGCACCGTCTAATCGATGACATGGTTGCCATGTCACTTCGTATGGAGGGTGGTTATGTTTGGGCCTGTAAGAACTATGACGGTGATGTTCAATCAGACACTGTCGCTCAGGGTTACGGCTCATTAGGTTTAATGACATCAGTCTTGATGACACCAGATGGGAAGATCTGTGAATCAGAGGCAGCACATGGAACTGTTACGCGCCACTACCGCGATCACCAAGCCGGTAAAGCGACTTCAACAAATCCAATTGCTTCAATTTTTGCTTGGACACAGGGTTTGGCCCACCGTGCACTGCTCGACAACAATTCAGAGTTAGCAACGTTCTGTGCAACCCTTGAACGTGTCTGCATCGAAACAGTTGAACAGGGAAAGATGACCAAGGATCTTGCGCTCCTAATTTCAAAGCAAGCCCCGTATCAAACTACGCAGGAGTTCTTGAGTTCAATCGATGCCAACCTCAAAGTGGCAATGGGCTAAGTAGAAAATTACTACCCGGAAGCACCCTTTGATCGTATACTTGGCACATAATGGAGCCTGAATCGTTTACTTCACTTCTGTTTGACCTTGGCATTATTGCCGCACTTATTCTGATTGCATCTTTCTTTGTTGCTGCCGAGATTGCGCTCATCTCTCTTCGTGATAGTCAGATCAAACAAGTTGCTACTCGTGGAAAGCGTGGCGCTCGCGTTGCTGCCCTTGCCCAACACCCCAACCGATTATTAGCTGCTGTTCAAATCGGTGTGACTGTCAGCGGATTCCTTTCTGCAGCTTTAGGAGCAGATCAATTAGGTAACTATGTGATTCCTTGGTTGGAATCACTCGGAATCTCTAATGGCTGGAGCACAACTCTCTCACTTATCGGTATAACTCTAGTTATCGCATACTTCTCACTTGTATTTGGTGAGCTAGTTCCAAAGCGCATTGCTTATTTCAAAGCTGAAGAGATTGCGATGAGTACCGCAGGAATCATCGACATTGTTGCCCGAGTTTTTCGCCCAATTATTTGGCTACTTTCAAAGTCAACAGATTTTGTTGTTCGAGGATTTGGAATTGATCCAAAAGAGGCAAGAACTCAGATGTCAGAAGAAGAGTTACTAGATCTTGTTACCGGCCATGCTGCTTTAACCGATGAAGAGCGCGATATCGTTGAAGAAGTCTTTAATGCCTCAGAACGCGCCGTTCATGAAGTTATGGTTCCTCGCACCGAAGTTGATTTCATGGATGCATCCCTTACTGTCGGAAAAGCAATTGAGTTGGCTGTCGATAAAGCACATTCACGTTATCCAGTTGTGCGGGGATCATCAGATGAAGTCGTTGGCTTTATTCACGTTCGTGATCTTTTGGACACGTCTCTTGCAACCAAAGGCACAAAAATAGTTGAACTCGTTCGAAACATTATGTACTTACCTGGAACAAAAGGAATTCTGCCCGCTCTCTCTGAAATGCGAACTCAGGGTCAACATCTTGCAATTGTTTTGGATGAGTACGGTGGCACCGATGGAATCGTTACGTTAGAAGATCTCGTAGAGGTTTTGATCGGTGATATTCGTGATGAATATGATGACCATAGCCAAGACGTTGCTATCGAAGATCACGCTGGTGATTTTGAAGTAGATGGTCTTATCTCAATAGAGGATTTAATCGAACAGACACGGCTTGAAATTCCTGAAGGTCCATATGAAACTGCAAGTGGGTTCGTCATGCACTTCTTGGGCAGAATTCCACATGAAAACGATGTAGTTAATGTAAACGGTATCAAAATCAAGGTTTTATCCATGGAAGGCAAACGCGCGGGTCAGTTGTTGATCACTCCCAACACTTCTGTGTGAAAGAATTAGAGCTATGACCAATAAAAGAGTTCTTTCAGGTATTCAACCTACGAGCAACTCATTTCATCTGGGCAACTATCTCGGCGCACTCAAGCAGTGGATAGAGCTACAAGAGGGACATGATGCTTTTTACTGCATTGTTGATCTGCACGCACTCACCGGTGAGATCGAGCCTAAGTTGTTACGGGAGCGAACTCTGGCCTCTGCTGCACAGTTAATTGCTATTGGAATTTCTCCAGAAAAGTCCACACTTTTTGTTCAGTCACACGTTCCTCAACATAATCAGTTGGGTTGGGTAATGGAATGTATTGCTGGTTTTGGTGAAGCAAGCCGAATGGTTCAATTCAAAGACAAGTCATCAAAAGCTGGGGCAGATTCAACCCGTGTTGGGCTCTTTACCTATCCAATGTTGCAAGCCGCCGACATTCTTTTATACCAAGCTCACTTTGTTCCTGTGGGTGAAGATCAACGCCAACACATTGAACTTACTCGAGATTTAGCTACCCGCTTTAACTCCAAATTCGGCGAAACTTTCAGAGTTCCAGAAGGAAGAATTTTAAAGGCTGGTGCAAAGATTTATGATCTGCAGGATCCAACGTCCAAGATGAGTAAGTCCTCAGAATCAACATCAGGGATTTTAGAAATTATGGATGCCCCTGAGATAAACATAAAAAAGATTAAGAGCGCCGCTACAGATACCGGCCGTGAAGTTATATTTGATGAAAAAGAAAAGCCTGGAATTAGTAATTTACTGACAATCCATTCATCGTTATCTGGGCGTTCAATTACTGAGATTGAAAATGAGTTTGCCGGTAAAGGCTATGGCGACTTTAAAGCCCAAGTTGCTGAAGTTGTTGTTGAGTATTTACGTCCTATTAGAGATCATGCGTTAGAGCTCCTCAAAGATGAATCTCATCTCTTAAGCCTGTTGCATCAAGGTGGAGAAAAAGCCACAAAGACTGCCACCCAAACGCTTGAGTTGACCTATAAGAATTTGGGACTTGTCCAGTAGAAAACCTTTAGCTTGATGCTTTAGAGACGATTTAAGTCAGCTGAACCAATAGTGATGGCCCGCACAAAGTGGCCCAGAGTATCAACTTTTACTTTAGAGTTTTCGCAATTGTTACAGACCTGTAATAACGCAATTCCACGGGTTCTTGAAATTTTCACTGAGAAAGCAATAGGCTCCCGATTACATAAATCTTCTCTATTTGCCCTAAAAGGCATGTATCGAAGGCGCAACTCAACATTTGGAGGAAAATTGAAGAGAGTATCGAAACTTGTAGCTGTTCTTGCTGCAGCAGTTTTAATTACCACAGGCTGTTCAAGCTCATCATCAGATAACGCTGGTGGAGATGTAAAAGTTGGTCTTGCCTATGACATCGGTGGTCGCGGAGACAAGTCATTTAATGACTCTGCAGCACTTGGCTTAGACGAGGCAAAAGCAGAGTTTGGTGTTGAAGCCAAGGAAGTAACTGTTACAACAGGTTCAGATTCAGAGCGCGAAGACAAGCTTCGTCTATTGGCAGAAGCGGGTTACAACCCAATCATCGCAGTTGGATATCTATATGCGGGGCCACTCAAGGCAGTATCAGCAGATTATCCAGAGATTAACTTTGGAATCATTGATGACTCATCAGTAGCTTCGCCAAACGTTGCATCACTTATCTTTGCTGAAGAGCAAGGTTCATACCTAGTTGGTATCGCAGCGGCTCTAGAGTCAAAGTCAGGAAAAGTTGGATACATCGGTGGGGTTCGTACTCCATTGCTACAAAAGTTTGAAGCTGGTTTTGCTGCAGGAGTTAAGGCAACAAACCCATCTGCAACTGTTGATGTTAAGTACATCTCCGAGCCACCTGATTTCAGCGGCTTCAATGATCCTGCAAAAGCAAAGGTTATTGCTAAAGGAATGATCGATAAGGGTGCAGATGTTATTTACACTGCAGCTGGTGGTTCTGGAGCAGGTACTTTTGCAGCAGCAATTGATGCAGGAACAGCTGGTAAAAAAGTATGGACAATCGGAGTTGACTCTGATCAGTACCTAACAGCTTCGGCTGCAGAGCAGGCAAACATGCTTACTTCAATGCTAAAGCGTGTTGACCGCGCAGTTTACGATGTAATTGCAGCAGCAGTTAACGGATCATCTGTTAATGATGTAATCGATGCTACTGCAGGTACTTTTGGACGCGTTTACAGTCTAGAACTTGATGGCGTTGGAGTTTCATACTCTGGCGACCACGCTACTAAGTACAAGGATCAGATCGATAAGGCAGCTGCCGATATCAAGTCTGGTGCTATCACCGTTCCAACAACGCCATAACGGCATTTAGGGACGAAGTAGTAAGCAGTACAGAAAGTTAAGAAGTGGCATTTGGCCCGACAATGGAGTTAGATCTCCTTGTTGGGCCAAATGTTTTTAACCAAATTAAGGAGGCGATAAGTGTCCGTAGCTGTTGAACTACGCCACATCACCAAGCGTTTTCCTGGTGTAATCGCAAATAAAGATGTATCTCTAAAGGTTGAAAGTGGAACAGTCCACGCACTTGTTGGTGAAAACGGCGCCGGCAAATCCACCGTCATGAAAATTTTGTACGGCATGCAAAGCCCCGATAGTGGGGAGATTCTAGTTAATGGACAGGCCGTAGATTTTAAAAATCCTAATGATGCGATTGCAGCCGGAATTGGAATGGTCCATCAGCATTTTATGTTGGCCGATAACTTCACTGTTTTAGAGAACATAATCCTAGGTTCAGAGCCAAAACATGGCCTCACGATCGATTTTAAAGCTGCTCGCGCAAAAGTCATTGCAATGGCAAACCAATATGGACTTGAGATAAATCCAGACCTTATGGTTGAAGAGTTAGGTGTTGGCGCTCGGCAACGAGTCGAGATTTTAAAGGTACTTTTTCGTGGTGCACGAATACTGATCTTTGATGAGCCAACTGCTGTTCTAGTTCCTCAGGAAGTTGATGATCTCTTTGCAGCCCTAGAAGGATTACGGGCCGAAGGAATGGCAATTATTTTTATCTCTCACAAGTTAGATGAAGTGTTGCGAGTAGCCGATGATGTTACTGTCGTTAGACAGGGCGCAACTGTTGCTCAAGTTAAATCTAAAGAGGTTACATCTCGAGAATTAGCAGAGTTGATGGTCGGAAGCGAACTTCCACAGCCGAATACTCAAGGACATACCAAGCGAGAGGAAGTTGTCCTAACTTTGTCCGATGTTTCAGCTCCTGCCGCTACTGGAAGCAGAGATCTGATCTCACATATCTCCTTTGATTTACATGCAGGCGAAGTTGTCGGTATCGCTGGTGTTGAAGGAAATGGACAGGCAGAGTTGGTAGAGGCGATTATGGGTCTTCGTGAATACACCGGGCATATTGTTTTCAAAGGTAAATCTGTTGATCATGTGAGTGTTGCAGAGCATCATGATTTAGGAATTGGATTAATTCCAGAAGATCGTCAGCGACAGGCTTTAATGATGAACTCGCCTCTATGGGAAAACCGAATTTTGGGTCATCAACGTGGCAAGCCAGTAATGCGCGGCTTTATTGTAGATAAACAGGCGACAATCGCCAGTACCCAGACCATCATGGAAGAATTTGATGTGCGCGCCCCGGGCCCACAAACTTTGGCCGCAGCACTCTCTGGTGGAAATCAACAAAAGTTTATTGTTGGGCGAGAGATGAGTAAGGCTCCAGCATTACTCCTTGCTTCACATCCAACACGTGGCGTTGATGTTGGTGCACAAGCAGCGATTTGGGATGTTCTTCGCCAAGCTCGTGAAAAAGGAATGGCGATAGTACTAATCTCGGCAGACCTTGAAGAATTAATTGGAATGTCGGATCGTCTACTGGTTATGTTGCGCGGAACTATTACAGCCGAATTGGATCCAGCTACTACTACTCCGGAGCAGTTAGGTTCTGCGATGACGGGGGCAGCATGAGAGCTCCACGTTTTTCAGTGACAAAAATCGGTTTAGCAGTTGCTGCGCCTTTGTTTGCAGCCATTTTTTCAATTATTGTTTCTAGCATCGCTGTCATTGCGACAAGGAAATCTCCAATAGATGCCTTTACATCTATGTTGGAATATGGCTTTCGTACTGGCTCACTTATGGAGATTGTCAACATTGCCACTCCTTACTACATCGCAGCAATTGCTATCGCAGTTACCTTTCGTGCTGGTCTTTTTAATATTGGAGTTGAAGGCCAACTACGCCTTGGTGCCTTGTTTAGTTGCTATATCGGAGCCATGTTTGTACTACCGCCGGTGTTGCATGTACTAGCTGTATTTATTATCGCCATGGTATTTGGTGGACTCTGGGCAGCAATCGCCGCATACTTAAAGGTCAGGCGTGGAGTAAACGAAGTTATCTCCACCATCATGCTCAATAGCTTGGCTGGTGGGCTCTCCGCATACTTATTGTCAAAGCACTTTGCAGTGATCGAAGCAGGCTCTAACAACTTGCAAACAAAACAGCTTCCATCTTCGGCGCAAGTTCCGGATCTTATGCCGATCTTGCGAAAATTCGGAGTCGAAGATCAACCAGGCGGTGGTGTCTACGGAATGTTTTTTGTTGCAGTTGCACTTGGTTTTATTTTTTGGTTTGTAGTTAATCGAACACGATTTGGTTTTGAACTTCGCGCCTCTGGAAGTAATCCAATTGCAGCTCGGGTCAGTGGTGTTAACTCCAAAAAGATGACTTTTTTGGCTCTAGTTATCTCCGGTTCAATTGCAGGCCTTGCGGGATTGCCCGAAGTCTTAGGCCAAACACATACGTATAACTTTGGCTTTAGAGCAGGAATTGGATTTTCAGCAATCGCAGTTGCTTTATTGGGTCGTAACTCTGCCGGCGGAATGGCTTTCAGCGCACTTCTATTTGGTTTCCTAGAAGTTAGCGCTAGATCACTCGAGCTAATCGATATTGCACCTGAGACATATGTGATCATGCAGGGATCAATTTTGCTTAGCGCGGTTGTTGCATATGAAGTAGTGCGTCGATTTAAATTAACGCTACAGAGTAAAGAGCTTGCAAAGGTGGTTGCACAGTGAAAGCAATAAAGATTTTACGTTATGCAACAATCCTCCTTTTTGCCCTGGCATCAATTAGAGTGATTACTGGAGCTTCAAATTTAACAAGTGTCGGCACAGCATCTGCGGCGCTTCTACTCTCTGTTCCAATCGTTTTGGCCGCCCTTGGTGGTTTATTTTCTGAGCGGGCTGGTGTGGTAAATATCGGCCTTGAGGGCATGATGATTATGGGGGCATGGGCTGGCGGACTCATTGGTGCAATGTATGGACCATGGTTTGGTCTAATCGCTGCCATTGCCTTTGGCGCCGTTGGAGCGTTAGTTCATGCAATTGCAACCGTAACATTTGGAGTAGATCACGTTGTATCAGGTGTTGCAATAAATATTATTGCCGCTGGCTTAGTTCGCTATCTTTCTACGTTGATGTACAAAGGTGGTTCATGGCCCGGCCCATCACAATCTCCAACTATTGATCCAATTCCACTCAATGGCTTACCCGTTTTATCTGGTGGGCGCTTCTTCGGTTGGCAAAGTCCAGATGTTTTAGGATGGATTGCAGAGAAAAACTGGTTCTTTATCTCTGATGTCTCTGCTGTTCTTCGAGGCTTAACTGGCGATCTTTCATATGTGACAATCGTTGCAATCGCATTTGTCCCACTGGCCTACTTCATATTATGGAAGACAGCATTTGGTCTTCGTTTGCGAAGTGCAGGTGAAGCACCAATTGCTGCCGAATCTCTTGGTGTAAATGTCTATGCAATGAAGTATGCAGGTGTTGTTATCTCAGGAGGATTAGCTGGACTCGGTGGTGGTTTCTTAGCGATTGTGGCGGCAAGTAACTACCAAGAAAACCAAGTAGCGGGCCGAGGCTATGTTGGATTGGCCGCGTTAATATTTGGAAACTATCGCCCTGGTGGTCTTTTAGCTGGTGCAGGTCTGTTTGGTTTTGCTGATGCTCTGCAGCTTCGAGATTCAACAGCAATTCATGCCTTACTTATTCTTATCGCAGGTATTTTGGTTTTTGTTGCCTACCGTAATTTCAAGAAGGGCAAGAATCTTTCAGCAGGTTTGAGTCTTGCCTTTGCCGCAGGCTCCCTCTGGTTCTATTTTGCAGTTGATGAACTTCCTGGACAATTAGTCACGATGACTCCATACATTGCAACACTTCTCGTGATGGCCCTTGCATCACAGCGCTTGCGCATGCCTGCAGCAGATGGAATACCTTATCGTCGAGGTGGAATGGGATGAGCACAATAGATTGGGATCAACTTCATAAAGAAGCAATTGCTGGCATGAAAACTGCTTACGCCCCATACTCAAAGTTTCCTGTTGGAGTTTCAGCACTTGTTAACGATGGACGAATCATAAAAGGTTGCAACGTTGAGAATGCCAGTTACGGTGTTGGTCTGTGTGCTGAGTGCGGCTTGGTCTCCAATTTAATTTCATCTGGCGGAGGTCGCCTTATTGCAATTGTCTGCGTAGATGGACAGGGAGATTATTTAGCTCCTTGTGGTCGTTGTCGTCAACTACTTTATGAGCACGGTGGCCCAGATGCTTTGCTCATGACAGATGATGGCCCTCAAAAAATGTCGGTAATGCTTCCTTGGGCCTTTGGTCCGCAGGATTTAGATCGTAACGAACGCTAAATGATTGAAGCTTTTTCGGCTGCAGAAGTAATTGCAGCCAAGCGTGATAAACATGTATTAACCGATGCCCAAATTGATTGGGTAATCGATGCATATACACGTGGTGCGGTAGCAGATGAACAGATGTCGGCGCTACTGATGGCAATTTTTCTCAATGGAATGCAAGGCAAAGAAATCTCGCGCTGGACTGATGCAATGATCAATAGTGGCGAACGAATGAATTGGTCTGCGATCTCTCGTCCAACCGTTGATAAACATTCAACTGGTGGAGTGGGAGATAAAATCACTCTGCCACTTGCACCCTTGGTAGCAGCATGCGGTGCTGCAGTTCCTCAACTTTCTGGTCGGGGACTTGGTCATACCGGGGGAACGCTAGATAAATTGGAATCCATTCCGGGTTGGAGAGCATCATTAACCAATGCCGAGATGCTTAAAACTTTACAGGATTGCGGTGCTGTTATCTGTGCAGCAGGTGCTGGTCTAGCACCTGCAGACAAAAAACTCTACGCACTTCGTGATGTCACCGCCACGGTTGCATCAATTCCATTAATTGCATCATCAATAATGAGTAAGAAAATTGCTGAGGGAACAAGTGCATTGGTCTTAGATGTTAAGGCTGGCAAAGGTGCATTCATGGAGGATCCGGAAAAAGCCAAAGAGCTCGCACACGTTATGGTTGACTTAGGAAAGCGTGCAGGGGTAAATACCGTTGCCCTCGTCACAGCGATGGATATTCCACTTGGCTTAACTGCAGGTAACGCACTTGAAGTTCGAGAATCCATTGAGGTGCTCTCAGGCGGTGGACCAGAAGATGTTGTTGAATTAACGGTTTTACTTGCACGTGAGATGTTAGATCTGGCAGGTATAAAAGATGCAGATCCTGCTGCTGCACTAAAAAATGGAAAGGCAATGGATGTTTGGCGCGCAATGATCTCTTCTCAAGGTGGGGATCCAGATGCGAAGTTGCCTGTAGCAAAAGAAAATACAGTTGTTAGTGCACAAAAGGATGGAACTATTCTCTCCATGGATGCGATGAAAGTTGGAATGGCAGCTTGGCGCTTAGGAGCCGGCCGTTCTCGCCAAGGTGAGGCTGTTCAGGCCGGTGCAGGGGTTGAGATTCACGCCAAGCCCGGAGAGTTTATTAAGGCGGGTTCACCTCTCTACACGCTCCATACAGAGGTTCCAGCCAGCTTTACACGCGCTCTGGAAAGCTTGCAGGATTCGGTTGTAATTGGTGATCTGCCCGCAGGCGGAATCGATAGATTGCCATTGGTAATTGAGAGAATTGTTGATTAAGGAGCAGAGCACATGGTGATGAATAGCATTCCGACAAAAGATCAGATTAAGGCTGTTCCAAAGGTCTTGTTGCATGATCATTTAGATGGCGGTCTGCGCCCACAAACAATCATCGATATTGCCCAAGAGATTGGTTACACAGAACTGCCAACTCAAGATGCAGACGAACTTGCAATCTGGTTTCGTGAGGCCTGTGATTCAGGTTCACTCGTACGCTATTTAGAGACTTTCTCCCACACGATTGCCGTGATGCAACGGCGTCAAGACATTGTGCGAGTTGCACGTGAATGTGCAATTGATCTTGCACGTGATGGTGTTGTCTATGCTGAAGTTCGCGGGGCACCAGAGCTATTTACTGCAAAAGGTCTAACAATGTCAGAGGTAGTTGAAGCAACTATCGAAGGATTTGAGTTAGGAACCAAGGACGCAAAAGATGAGGGCTTTACAATTATTGTGGGCTCGCTTTTGTGTGGAATGCGTCAAAACAATAATTCGCAAGAAGTTGCTGAGTTAGTTGTGAAATATAGAGACAGGGGGGTTGTTGGTTTTGATATCGCTGGTCCTGAAGATGGTTTTCCGCCGAGTGATCAAAAAGATACTTTTGATTATCTTCGTAAAGAAGATGCCCATTTTACTATCCATGCTGGTGAAGCCTACGGAATCCCCTCAATCTGGGAAGCGATCCAACTCTGTGGAGCCGAAAGATTAGGTCACGGAGTTCGTATCATCGATGATATTGATTTCTCTGGGGCTACACCAAAATTAGGTCGACTCGCATCTTATGTTCGAGATAGAAGAATTCCATTAGAGCTTTGTCCGACTTCAAATCTTCAAACAGGTGCTGCGACAAGTTATGCCGAGCACCCGATCGGCAAACTTGCTCAACTACGTTTTCGCGTGACTCTTAATACAGATAATCGATTAATGAGTCAGACCTCAATGTCTTTTGAAATGGAAGAAGCGGTAAAAGCATTTAATTGGAACTTTGCAGAACTTCAAAGAGTCACCATCAATGCTATGAAGAGTGCTTTTATTCCATACCCACAGCGTTTAGAGATTATCGAAAAAGTAATCAAGCCCGGTTATGAAAAGATCTCCTCGGGAATATGACCCACTCCACAATTAATTTTAATGAGCCAGAGTTTATCGCTGACCCGTATCCTGCTTTAAAAGAATTACGTAAAGGGCAAGGACCCCTCTGGCACGATGGCATGCAGATGTTTCTAGCTGCTAAACATGGTGATGCAAATGATGTTTTTCGCAACAAATCATTAGGTCGAATATTCACGCCAAAAACCCCAGAGTTTGAATGGGAGATATTTAACTGGCTACATGCCGATTCAATTTTAGATAGCGAGCCACCTAAGCACACTCGGTTGCGCTCACTTGTGGCAAAGGCATTTAATCGCCAAAAAATTGAGGGAATGCGACCTGCTGTTGATCGCATAACTGAAAAACTATTAAAGGCTATTGATGAAAAAGTTAAATCAGGGGAGAGCTTTGATCTCATTGCAGATTACGCTGAACCCCTACCAGTAAAAATTATTGCAGATCTTTTAGGCTTTCCTGAAAGTGAGGAACATTTGCTGCGCCCTTGGTCACAGGCAATTGTGAAGATGTATGAAGTTAATCCATCATTGCAATATCAAGTTGATGCGAAAAAAGCTGGACATGAGTTTGCACAGTATGTGCGCGGTCTAGCTGAGGAACGTAAAAAGAAACCTGGCCAAGATTTGATTTCAGAGTTAGCCACAGTCGAAGAAAATGGTGAAAAGCTCAACATGCAGGAGTTAGTAGCAACCTGTGTCTTGTTACTAAATGCTGGACATGAAGCAAGTGTGAACGCCTTCGGAAATGGAATGGTTGCAGTTTTAGAACGCCCCGATCAAGCAAAACTCCTGCGAGAAAATCCACGAGAGTTAACAAAGACGGCCATTGAAGAGTTCATGCGCTTTGATGCACCTCTGCATTTGTTTGAGCGAACAGCCACAGCCGATACGCAGATCGGGGGAGTTGAAATAAAAGAAGGGCAAAAAATAGCTGCACTAATTGGTTCAGCAAACCGCGATGAATCAATCTTTTCTTCCGCAGAGTCGATGGATGTAACACGAGATCCAAATCCACATATTGGTTTTGGTGCAGGAATTCACTTCTGTCTCGGCGCCCCTTTAGCACGGTTAGAGATGAGCGTTTCGCTGCCGGCGTTATGGGAAAAGTATCCAGATATGCAATTATCAACTGCCCCTATTCGTCGCCCAACTTTTGTGTTGCGCGGCTACGAAAGTGTTTTTATCTCTGCTTGATTAGGATAAGAAGACTGAGCACCTTTTTTTGTAACGCTATTGGAAGCGACTTTAACTCCAAAACTCATTGCGCTCTCAGGATCTTGCCCTATTGAAAGTGCATAGGCAAAACTACCTACGAAACAGTCACCCGCACCTGTTGTGTCAACAGGGATAGTTTCTGGTGCCACACATCTAACGAGTGAGCCATCTGAATTAATCAAAATGGCGCCCTGACTTCCAACCGTGACTATCGAATTTTTACCCGGTCTAAAGCTTTTTAAGATCTCATCACTTGTTGGCAAAACTCCCTGAATCTCTCGAAACTCACTCTCATTAGGAATAATCCAATCGCATAGATCTATCAGCTCCTGCGAAAGTTTTTCAAAGGGAGCAGGATTTAATATTGTTATACAACCGCGCAGTTTTGCTGCTTTAAAAGCTGCAATTGTCACCCTCTGTTTAATTTCGCATTGAGCCATCACAATATTTAGATCAGGAATGCTATTGATCGCATTAACAGCTCTGTCTATCTCTATTTCATGATTTGCACCAGGGATAATAATAATTCTATTTTCTGCATTGCCATCTACCCAGATGTGTGCAACCCCAGTGGGAGTATCGCTGCGGTCAACGTGTGAATTCTCTATTCCAACTTTTTTAAAGTTTTCAGCGATCGCATCTCCAAAAACATCTTTTCCAAGCTTTCCAATAAAGTGCACACGAGCCCCACAGATCGCAGCCATGACCGCTTGATTCGCTCCTTTGCCTCCAAAACCAGTTGTAAAGATCTCTCCCAGAAGAGTTTGACCAGGTTCTGGTAGAACGTTTGCATAGGCTGTCAGATCCATCATCGCGCTTCCTACAACTGCGATGACAGAGACCTGATTTTTACTCATTGCGCTAGGGTACTCGCTATGGATAAAACTTCAATCATTTTGGATGTAGATACTGGCATCGACGATGCATTTGCAGTTTTATTTGCGGCAACACATCCTGAGATTAATCTTCTTGGCATCACCTGTGTAGATGGCAACACAAATATCGATAACGTGGTTGCAAATACGCTTAAAGTTTTAGATGCGGCGCAAGCACCTGAGATTCCTGTTGCACGTGGTGCACTTCGCCCATTACTTGGCCAGAGTCTGTATGCAGAGTACGTGCATGGCGCAGACGGTATGGGGGATTTAGGAATTGCTCCATCGCATCGAAAAGTTGATCCCCGTTCTGCCGTTGAGCTACTAAGAGATTTAATTGAAAACTCATCAGAGCCGGTGACAATTGTTCCTCTTGCACCGCTAACGAACATTGCCTTATTTTTGAGAGCATTTCCTGAAACCGCAAAAAAAATACATAGAATAGTTTTAATGGGAGGCTCAGCATCTGCGGGAAATGCAACAGCAACTGCAGAATTCAATGTCTGGCACGACCCAGAGGCGGCAGCAATCGTTTTTCAAAGCGGTGTTCCAATAACCATGTATGGCCTGGATGTCTTCATGCGCCCTGGAATCACTCGCGAACAAGCCTTGGAACTTCAAGCATCACCTTCCACCTCTGCACAATTCGGAGGCTTACTAGCTTTGGCATTTATAGAGCGATTGGGAGTTTCTCCAATAACGTTGGGTGATTACGGAGCAGTTGCTAGCGTAATTCGCCCTGATCTATTCACAACCCAGATGTTTGATGTAGTTGTTGATACGTCAGCAGGTGCATCTCGTGGACAGACAATTGTTGATAGACGAGATGCTTTTTTACGCGAACTTGAACCAATAGATTTAGAGGATTCAGCAAAGGTTCGTGTGACACTAGATTTAGATGTTGATGCTGTAGTAAAACTTTGGCTTGACACTATTGGGAGTTAAACTCCGATGGTATGCCAGACTGTTTTACTCTCAGTAAATGCTGTGATTCGACCAGGATTGCTATTTTTAAAACTATGAATCCTCTTTAGATTTTCTGCCCCTGCAACTTTAATCTCTGATGTTAACTTGGTCGCTAGACCAGAGATATCCATCGCATCGATATCCATATGTGAAGCCATCCAAGGAGCAATCTCATCTTTTTTACCCGTTAAAATATTAACAACTCCAGCTGGTAGATCACTTGTTGCTAGAACCTCAGCGAAACTGATCGCAGATAACGGCGCCTTTGTGCTTGCAAGAATTATTACAGTATTTCCAGATGTGATAATCGGTGCTATTGATTCAATTAAACCAAGTAGAGATGGGTTTTCTGGCGCAACCGCAGCCACAACACCCATGCTCTCTGGAATCGTGAAGTTATAAAATGGTCCAGCTACAGGATTGGTGGAACCGGTCAGTGATGCGATCTTGTCACTCCATCCCGCATACCAAACTAAGGTATCAACTGCCTGTATTACTTCTTTCTCCGCTTTTACTTTTGTGACACCAGTTGTTAAAACAATCTCTTCAATGAACGCAGATGATCGAGCTTCGAGCATCTCTGCAATGCGATATAAAATCTGTCCACGGTTGTATGCCGTTGCTTTATTCCAACCAGAATGTGCCGCACGAGCTGCAACAACAGCCTCACGTAAGTCTTTTCTTGAAGCAAGACAAGGATTGGCAAGGAATACACCCTTAGCTGTTTTTACTTCATATGTACGACCAGACTCACTTCGCGGAAATACTCCATTAATAAATAGCTTGTATGTTTTTTTAACATCGATTCGATTACTCACCCGAAGCCCCCTTAAGGTATGCGGCTAAGCCATGACGGCCACCTTCGCGACCCCAGCCAGACTCTTTGTAACCACCAAAAGGTGATGTTGGGTCAAACTTATTGAATGAATTTGTCCAAATAACACCGGCTCGAAGTTGCTGGGCAGCCCACAACGTACGTGAACCCTTCTCACTCCAAATGCCAGCAGATAAACCAAATGGAGTGTTGTTTGCCTTCTCAATCCCCTCTTGAGGGGTGCGGAAAGTAAGCACAGATAAGACGGGACCAAATATCTCTTCTCGTGCAATTCTATGAGCGGATGTGACCCCAGTGAAAATTGTTGGCGCAAACCAGTAACCCTTTTTCGGAAGATCACATGCAGGGCTCCAGCGCTGTGCACCTTCACCATCTCCAATATTTGTAAGCTCTACTATTTTTGCAAGTTGTTCTTTACTGTTAATCGCTCCAACATCGGTGTTTTTGTCCATTGGATCACCAATACGGATTTTTTCCATCCGGTTTTTAAGTTTATGCAGAACCTCTTCAGCGATGTTTTCCTGCAAAATCAAACGAGAGCCAGCACAACAAACATGGCCTTGGTTAAAGAAAATTCCATCAATAATTCCTTCAACTGTTTCATCGATGGCGGCATCCTCAAAAACAATATTCGCCCCTTTGCCACCTAACTCTAAAGTCACACTCTTTTTGGTTGGTGCAACTGAACGAGCAATAATTTTTCCAACCTCAGTGGATCCTGTGAAGGCAATTTTATCTATGTCAGGATGATTAACAATGAGAGCACCTGTTGATCCATCACCAGTCACAATATTTACAACACCAGCAGGAAGTTCTGCCTGCTGGCAAACTTCGGCAAACAAGAGCGCAGTAAGCGAGGTTGATTCGGCAGGTTTTAATACGACTGTGTTTCCTGTAGCAAGTGCCGGAGCAACTTTCCATGCCAACATTAATAATGGAAAATTCCAAGGAATGATCTGTCCAGCAACGCCTAATGGTTTCGGTGAACTACCAAGGCCTGCATATTCGAGCTTATCTGCCCAACCTCCGTGATAGAAAAAATGTGCCGCAGCTAATGGAATATCAGTATCGCGTGATTCGCGGATCGGTTTACCGTTGTCTAGAGTTTCCAATACAGCAAATTCGCGAGCACGTTCTTGCAAAATACGTGCGATTCTAAAAAGATATTTTCCACGCTCTTTGCCAGAGGTTTTCGACCAGGTCGATGTGTAAGCCTTACGCGCTGCTTTAACGGCAGCATCAACCTCACTTTTGCCAGCCAAAGCAATGTGGCTAAGGACCTCTTCAGTGGCGGGATTTATCGTGGGGAAATGCTTACTTCCAGCAACAAACTTTCCACCGATGAAGTGGCCATACTTTGGCTTAATGTTGGTGATCGCGCGTGACTCTGGAGCCGGTGCGTATTCAAAACTCATCGATCTCTCCAATCATGCTTTGCACTATCCATCAACTAATCCACACTTACATAGGTAGGACTAGCGTAGTAGCCATTATCCATCTTCATGCGCTGCATCAAGAGATCATTGAGCAGCGCACTAGCTCCTATGCGAAATAACTTTGAATTGAGCCATTCTTCACCAGCGGTCTCCTTTACCAAAACCAACTGTTTAATCGCATCCTTTGTATTTCGAATTCCGCCTGCAGGTTTGACTCCAATTCGCTTCTGAGTCATCTCATAAAAATCTCGAACCGCTTCTAGCATCACTAAAACAACTGGGGCAGTAGCAGCAGGTGCTACCTTGCCAGTTGATGTCTTGATGAAGTCAGCTCCTGCAGCCATTGCTAAAAATGAAGCCTTTCGTACATTGTCATATGTAACCAACTCACCAGTTTCAAAAATAACCTTAAGGTGAGCTTTATCTCCACACACTTGTCGAATGGTGACAATCTCATTAAAGACATCAATTAATCTTCCTTCAAGAAATGCCCCGCGATCAATAACCATATCTATCTCACTTGCACCAGCATCAATTGCATCTTGAGTATCTAGAACTTTGACTGCCATCGATGCCCGGCCAGATGGAAAAGCCGTTGATACTGCAGCTACAGGTACGTGTTCTCCGCCAATTAAATCAAGATGCTTGCGAGCCACACCAACCATGTCGTTATAAACACAGATAGCACCAACACTTGGAACGCTGGAATCTGTAGGGTCGGGTCGAACCGCTTTTGCACAAAGGGCTTGAACTTTTCCTGGAGTATCGGCACCCTCCAAAGTTGTTAAATCAACCATTGAGATTGCAGTATCAATTGCCCATCTTTTTGAAGTTGTTTTGATACTTCTAGTTGCAAGCATAGCCGCACGTGCATTAGCACCAACTTGATCTACCCCTGAAAGTTTCTTCAAATAGGTTTTTAGCGACGCATCACTTCCATCAACTAATCCATAAAAACTCACGATAGTAATTCCTTTAACGATGGCCGTAACTGATTTAAAATCTCTTTTGCGATCTGTGCATCTTTTTCAATTACCTCAATGTAACACTTAAGCTTTGCCTCAGTCCCACTTGGACGAATAATTATTCGCACCGATCCCTCTAGCCAGATTCTTAATCCATCTGTAGGGGGTAGGCCATCTGTTGGATTTGATAGATCCTCGATTGATGTGACTAATCGTCCAGCAATTTGATGAGGCGGTTTGCTGCGCAAATCACTGAGTAAAACCATAACCTGTGAAATTTCCTCAACTCTAATCGATATCTGCTCTGTTGCATGATATCCATGCACACTCCAGATCTCATCAAGTAGATCCAGAATAGTTTTGCCATCACCTGCTAAATCAGTTGCGATCTGTGCAATATAGATGGCCGCGGAGATTCCATCTTTATCGTTAACAGTTTCAGGATCTACGCAGTATCCAAGGGCCTCCTCGTAACCAAACGATAGATTTTGGATCTTTGAAATCCACTTAAATCCTGTAAGAGTTTCTTCAAACTTTATAGAACGTTGCTCAGCAATTTTCTTCACAATTGTCGATGAGACTATTGAATTTGCAAACACACCCAAAGAACTATTTTGAGGGATGACTTGAGCAAAAACCGCACCTAGCTCATCGCCACGTAGAATTCTCCAACCGACCAGTGGATCATCAATAGCAACAGCGCAACGATCTGCATCTGGATCATTTGCAATTACTAAATCTGCATGAGATTTTCTTGCAATCTCAATTGCCAAATCCATTGCACCGGGCTCTTCGGGATTTGGGAAGGCAACTGTGGGAAAATCAGGATCAGGTTGAGCCTGAGCATCAACTAATATTAGAGCATCAAATCCAGCTTTCTTAAAAACTGCGAGCAAAGTTTCTGTTCCTACGCCATGCATCGCTGTATAAACAATTTTTAACTTACCCGGATTCATCGCCAATCTAGCTGTCCGTGTTACGTATTTTTCGATTATTTGATCTTCTACGATGCTCCATTTATCTGCCCGTACAAGGGATTTTATTGAGTTAACTCTTAAAATTTCATCTGCTATCAAAGAATCAGTTGGTGAGGTTATCTGTGAACCCCTGTATGAAATCGAATCTATAACTCCGCCGAGATATACCTTAAATCCATTATCTTGTGGTGGATTGTGACTAGCGGTAATCATGATTCCAACGTCACACCCAAGTTCATTTGTTGCAAAAGCCAAAACTGGTGTTGGTAATGGATGTGATAAGACAAGCGTTTTAATTCCAGCACCAGAGAAAATCGCTGCACTTTCAACTGCGAATTCCTTAGAGCCATGCCTGGCATCTCGTCCAATAACAACTGATGTCAGGCCCTGTTTTTTCATAAAAGCAACAATTCCCGCAGATGTTCGGGCAACTACTGCTCGATTCATTCCTGATGGACCAGGGCGTACTGGACCACGCAAACCTGCAGTGCCAAACTGCAAGAAACCATTGAAAGATTTTCGAAGTTCTATCTCATTATCTGAATCTAGCCAGCTTTGAAGCTGAGCAGCGGTAAGTGCATCTGGATCATCGAGAATCCACTCTTTAACTTCTTGTGAAAAATGTTGGTCCATAGTTTTACAGTAACTTTGGAATTACACCTTTGAGGAGAGAGCCCATTCGATCGGCAGCTGCTTTGCCAGCGGCTATTACTTCTTCATGGTTTAACTTCTCGCCAGTAACACCCGCCGCAGCATTTGTTACTAATGAAATTCCAAGAACTTCTGCGCCAAGTGCATGTGCAGCGATCGCCTCTGGCACGGTCGACATACCAACTAAATCTGCGCCCATGGTCCGCATCATGAGGATCTCTGCAGGTGTTTCATAGGTTGGTCCACGCCAATGAACATAAACGCCCTCTTGAAGAGTTGAGTCCTCTTTTTTAACTATCTCTCGGATTCGCTTGCTGTAAAGGTCGGTCAAATCTACAAACGTTGCGCCGGATAATGGTGAAACAGCTGTTAAGGAGATGTGGTCACGAATTAATACTGGCTGGCCAACTTTGTAAGCTGTATTTATTCCACCACATGCATTAGTCAAAATCACTATTTTGCAACCTGCTTTGACTGCTGTTCGTACGCTGTGAACGACCGGTTCAACCCCCTTACCTTCATACAAGTGAGTTCGACCCAGAAATACAAGAGCACGCATTTTTTTGCCATCTGTATCGATTTCATATGATCGAATCTTGCCTGAATGACCTTCAACAGCGGGAGCTAAAAATCCCGTGAACTCTTCAGCATTACATTCAAATGCCGGCACACCAAGTGCATCAACGGCACTTACCCACCCAGATCCCATGACAAGTGCAACATCATGTTTGGCCACACCTGTTTTCTTAGCGATTTCATCCGCGGCAGCAATAGCAGCTGCAATGGGATCACTGTATAAAAGTTCAGATGATTTCATAGCCTAATACTGTCACAGAGTTTGATTTCATTTATGCATCGCCTTGACCTGTGGCCATGAGTATCCAAGTTGGGCGCAGGCCTTTCTCAAAAATGGCATCGATATTCCAACGACATTGGTGTAGTCACCTTCAATACTGGTGATAAATGGTGAACTAAATCCATCGAGTGTAAATCCTCCAGCAACATGTAATGGTTCTTCTGTTGCAACATAATCAATGATTTCCTCATCACTTATATCCGCAAAATTAACTCGAGTAGTCACTCGATCAGAAATTTCTCGATCCTTGAAGGTATCAATAATGCAATGCCCAGTATGTAATAGCCCACTATTCCCACGCACTCGCTGAGCACGCTCGATTGCAATCTCCGGTGTACCAGGTTTGCCAAGTGACTTTCCCTCAAATTCAAAAGTTGAGTCACAACCAATAATAATTGCAGGGAAATCAATCTGTTCACGGACGGTATGTGCCTTAGTGATCGCAAGAGCGATGACCATATCGGATGGAGCCATAGAGTTGAAGAAATCAGTTTCTTCATCGACATTACTGATAATAATTTTTGGTGAGAGTCCGGCCGATTCAAGCAGGCGGCGACGACTCTTTGACTGCGATGCTAGAACAATTATTGGGTTGATCGAAGGCACGGGTTAAAGGTACTCGCTTAAGGGCATAAATCAATTAATGAAATCCAATTAAACTAATTCTGACTACTAGGATTATTGTGTGAAGAACTCATTTCCAACCCTAGGCGTTATCGGTGGTGGAGAGCATGCTCGAATGTTGGTGGCTCCTGCTGCAGCTTTAGGCGTCGATCTTTTGATATATGCATCAGATCCAAATGATTCAGCGGCTCAGATTTGTAATCATGAGATCGGAAGTTACAAAGAATTAAGTACAATTCGTAAATTTGCTAAAAAATGCGATGTGATTACTTTTGCAGATGAGATAATTCCACTAAGTATTATCCGAGCAATCGAAGCAGATGGTGTAGTTGTTCGACCATCTTCAGCAGCATTAGAGCTCTCACAAAATAAAGAAGTCTTGGGTTTGAAACTGATCAATGATCTTGGCCCAGAATACAAAGAGAAAACTGGAAAAGTTCTCATTGAGCGACCGCTTGATATTGATTATGAAATTACAGTCATGGTTGCTCGCTCACCACATGGCCAAGCAACAACATGGGCACCAACTATGGGTGTGGAAAAAGATGGAATAAGCGTTATGACAGTTACACCCTTGCCAAATCTTTCTCAAGATTTAAGTGAGCAAGTACAAAAGTTGGCACTTGAAATAGCAAAAAATTCTGGTGTAGTTGGTGTTGCAGCTGTGGAAATTTTTGTGAAGGGCGAAGAGATTTTTATCAACGATCTTGAAATGGGCCCTCACGACTTAGGGCTCTGGACAATAGAAGGTGCACGGACAAGTCAGTTTGAACAACATTTGCGAGCAGTTCTTGACTTGCCTTTAGGAGATCCAACAATGACTGCGCCAATTGTCGTTGTAGGTAATCTGCTTGTCGGTAAAAAAAAGGATATGTATCGCCCATATTTGCATTTAATGGCACGAACTCCGGCGCTTAAATTCCATCAGTATGGAAACGCAGTAAGCCCAGGTCACAAAGCCGGTCATTTAACTTTGCTGGGTGAAAACCTCGAAGAATTGACTCATGAGATTGAACATGCAATCGATTACATTAGCGGTGAAATTGATGAGTGATTTAGCTTAATCAGTTCGACCAAGTGCCCGAAATCTCCAGCCAGCTTTGCGCCACAGATCTCGGTCCAACATATTTCGTCCATCAATTATGATTTTATTTTTTACTAATGAGGAAATTACAGCAGGATCAATCTGACGATACTCTTTCCACTCAGTTAGATGTAAGACTAAATCAGCATCTTTTACTGCCCCATTTATTTCTTCGTCATACTGCAAATTTGGAAAACGTTTGCGCGCAGATTCGATTCCCTTAGGATCATGAACAACTACCTGTGCACCAGCTGCATTGAGCTGGGCTGCAATATCTAGGGCTGGGGAATCACGGACATCATCACTATCTGGCTTAAACGTTGCACCTAAGACAGCAATTTTGTACTGAGTTAAGTCTTGAGATAGTTCACTTCGGACAACATCGATAACACGAAGACGAGCACGAAGATTAATGGCATCAATCTCACGTAAAAATTCCAAGGCTTGCTTTGCACCTAACTCTTCTGCTCGAGCCATGAATGCCCGAATATCTTTTGGTAGGCATCCACCACCAAAACCAATTCCAGCCTGTAAGAACTTATTTCCAATACGTGGGTCGTAACCAATTGCCTTTGCAAGCACAGTTACATCTCCACCGGCAGCCTCACATACTTCAGCCATTGCATTTATAAATGAAATCTTCGTTGCAAGGAATGAGTTTGCGGCAACTTTTACTAATTCAGATGTGGGCAAGTCGGCACGGATCCATGGAGTACCAAGATCAAGAATTGGTTTATAAACATTCTTGAGAATCTCTTCTGCCGTGTCATTAGCTACCCCAACAACTAATCGATTGGGTGTCAAGGTATCTTCAATTGCAAAGCCCTCGCGAAGAAACTCGGGATTCCATGCTAAATCTGATTGGGGCGCAGTTTTTGCCAAATCTTCACGAAGTGATTGCGCAGTTCCAACTGGAACGGTGGATTTACCAACTACCAAGGAGCCCTTCTTTAAGAACGGTGAGATAGCTTTAAGCGCTGATTTTACGTAAGTTAAATCAGCCGCAAGACCATCTTTGCTTTGAGGGGTTCCAACACAAATAAAGTGAACATCAGCATCTGCCACAGCAGAAAAATCAGTTGTGAAAGATAAACGTCCCGATTTTACTTCCTGTGCTAATAGAGTATCCAAACCTGGCTCATAAAATGGCAACTTTCCACTTTGCAACTGTGCAACTTTTACTGGATCGGTATCAACTCCCACCACCGTGTAACCAAGAGAAGACATGCACGCCGCATGGGTTGCTCCTAGATAACCACAACCTACAACTGAGAGCGTTACATCCATGGTCTTCACTTTACTTCAATGCTCCACAGGGATTTTCATCAGCGGTACGAGTCTTAAATTTATCGATGACCGTCGGTGTTGGACTGCCTGAATCCGAGGGAGATGGTTCAACAATATCTGTCAAAGGTAGATCTTCACGAAGTCGGTTAAACAATTCAGGGGCTAAAACAGAGTCCCATTTAACAACTGACCCAAGACCATCAACTCGAGCGTTCGCATTTCCAAGTGGAATAGTCAGAGTTCTGACATTGCTTGCAGATAGATTCTTTAACTGCTTTGCAAGAGTCAAAAGATCACTCTGGTTTAATTCGGCATCTGTTTTTACTGTTGCAATGAGTGAATTAAAGAAATTTACCAGCTTAATTGGATTGAGAAGCACACCAGTACTTGTCACTTTTCTTAAGATTGCACTCATAAACTGCTGCTGTCGCTGCATTCGACCAATATCGCCGAGTCCATCAAAATCTCGAGTTCTTACGTATTTCAAAGCTTCAATTCCGTTTAATGTGTGGACTCCAGCTTCTAATACTAAGTGGCTACCTGGATCATCAATATCTTTTTTTGTACAGACTTCAATTCCACCTAATGAATCAACCATGCCAGCAAATCCAGCAAAACCGATCTCAATGTAATGGTCAATGCGGATACTTGTTTCATTCTCAATAGTTTGAATGAGTAGCGACGGACCACCAAATGCAAATGCAGCATTAATCTTTCCAAGTGCCGCAGGAATAATTTTTCCACTTCCTGAAGAAGAAGGATGTTCTGGAATGGTCACTAAAGAATCACGAGGTATAGAGATAATTGTTGCTTTGTCCCGAGATTTTGATATATGCACCATCAACATGGTGTCTGACCTTGAGCCTGCAGCAGTTTTCGTGCTTCCTACACGCAGTAGTTTTCTCTGCTCTTTTGTTAAACCTTCGCGTGTGTCTGCACCAACAATGAGATAGTTCAGAGCAGAAGTAGGTTTATCAGGTCTATCAATAACGGCACCAAATGCGTCTATACGCGAAAGCGCACCGCTTACTTGTCCAAGGCCCAACCAAGAGATGCTAGAAATAACAACGATACCCACAGAGAGTGAGGTAAAAATTCGAATTGCCCGCGTTGATTTCACTAGGAGAGAGTACTTCAACGGTACCGTGTACGGGTTATGTCGACATCAGCAAACACCTTGTATGGCTTACCGAGAGCAGAAATCTCGGTAATTTTGCCTGTTCTCAATGAAGAGAAGTATTTAGCAGATTCTGTCGGCGCGATTCTCAATCAAAACTTTGAAGGGGCCCTAGAAATAATTCTGGCAATTGGACCCTCGCAAGATAAAACAATGGAGATCGCACGCAAACTGCAAAGAGAAGATTCACGTGTAGTAATTGTTGAAAATCCGTCGGGGCGAACAGCCGCTGGCCTCAACCTAGCTATCGCAGCTTCTTCTTATTCAATCATCGTTCGAGTTGATGGACACTCAAATATTCCTGTGAACTATTGCCAACTGGCATTTCAAATATTAAAAGACACAGGCGCGGTAAATGTTGGTGGAATTATGGATGCAGTTGGCCAGTCGATTTTTGAGAAATCTGTTGCTAGAGCAATGAGAAGTCCACTTGGTGTTGGGGCCTCTCGTTTTCATACCGGTGGTGCACCAGGGGAAGTCGACACCGTTTATCTTGGTGTATTTAGAAAAGAGGCTTTGCTTTCAGTTGGTGGATTTGATGAAAGATTTACGCGGGCCCAAGATTGGGAGTTAAATTTTAGGTTACGTGAGTTGGGAGGTGCAGTTTATTTCGATCCTCGCCTGATCGTTACTTATCGTCCTCGCTCAACCATAGTTGCACTTGCTCGGCAGTATTTTCAATATGGTCGGTGGAGAAGAGTGGTTTCACGTCGCCATAAAGGAACAATAAATTACAGATACTTAGCTCCGCCTTTCACAGTGCTTGCAACCTTAATTTCTTTAGCTGCAGGTTGGTTGATATCTCCAGTTCTGTTCTTACCAGCATTGATCTATGGATTATTTATCCTGATTGCATCGATTTTAATTGGGAAATCCCTGGGTGAAATTCTTTGCCTGCCTGCAATACTCCTCACAATGCATATTTCATGGGGAATTGGTTTTCTTACATCACCGAACTCACTTGCCCCTGCGGTAACCTTGCATCCGTGAGTACCCCACTTCAGGTTTATGAGCCATTTAAAGCCGGCCTTCCTAAACTAGGCAAGTATTGGAAATCTCTGTGGTCAAGACGAACTTTCATTGCCGAGCACTCAAAATCTGAACTTCGTGAACAGCACTTTGATACAGCTTTTGGTCAATTTTGGTTAGTAATTAATCCCCTTTTACTTTCAGGGGTCTATTTCATTTTGATCGTGATTATCGGTGGTAAAACTGACACCACTCGCTACGTTCATTTAACGGGAACGTTATTTCTATTCTATTTAGTCTCTAATAGTTTAAGTTCCGGTGTTAAGGCTGTAACTTCTGGACAAAGGTTAATTCTTAATACTGCCTTCCCTCGAATTATGTTGCCACTTTCCTCTGTTGTAATTGCGCTCTTCAAATTCTTGCCAACGGTAATTGTATTCATTGTTATTAAGGCTGTTGTGGGGTCGCCCTTTACCGTTGAGATGCTGTGGGCGCTACCAATTCTGCTCATTACAACGCTATTAGCACTGGGACTTGCAATCACAATCTCGTGCATAAACGTTTACTTCCGAGATATTGCAAGTTTCTTACCGTATATGACACGAACGCTTTTGTATTTGTCCCCGATTTTATATGAGGCATCAACATTAAAACCTGGATTGCGATTTTTGGAGCATGTAAATCCACTTTTTCCAATTTTAGATTCTTGGTCACGTGCCTTGGTTTATGGTCAAAATCCTGAGCTCTCCAGCATGCTTGCAGGCCTAGGGTGGGCAACTGGAATATTCTTTTTTGGTACATACTTTTTTCTATCGAGGGAGCGTGAGTTCGCTGTCCGTCTCTAACACACACAAGACTAATGAGATTGCGGTTTCAGTAAGAGATGTCAGTCTTACTTATTCAACAACCATTGACCGTAGACCAACATTTAAAACACGAGCTAAGGCTCTAGCGCGTGGGAAAAAACAAATTCGAGTTGTACAAGCATTAAAGAATGTAAATTTAGATGTTGAATACGGCCACGTGCTTGGAGTGATCGGTGCAAATGGTGCCGGTAAATCATCACTCATGAGATGTATTGCAGGAATTTTGCCACCAACACAGGGTCGAATTGAAGTCTATGGATCAGTTAGCACCTTGCTAGCACTTGGTGTTGGTTTTAATCCATCGATGTCAGGCCGTGACAATGTTTTTCTTGGTGGATTAGCAGCGGGAATGACTCGTGATGAGATCAATGGACACTTTGAAGAGATTGCTTCTTTCTCTGAGTTAGGCGATGCCATTGATGCTCCAATGCGTACATATTCATCGGGAATGTTTGCCCGCTTAGCTTTTTCTGTGGCAGCAACAGTGCGTCCGGACATCTTGATTATTGATGAGGCGTTAAGTACGGGGGATGCAAAGTTTAAAGAAAAAAGCCTTAATCGAGTCAAGGAACTTCGCAGTGATGATCGTGCACTCATTTTGGTTAGCCACGCCATGCAGACTTTAAGAGAGACTTGTAATGATGTTGTTTGGCTAGATAAGGGAAAAGTAATTTCAAGAGGTGAGCCAAACGAAGTCATAGATGCTTATCAAGAGTTTTTACAAGTTGGAAAGAGTGCAGCAATCGATGAGGATGTATAAGTTACTTACTCTTGTCCTTTCCATTTCTTTAATCGTACCTCCTGTCTCAAATGCATTAGAAGTTCCCTCCTCATTTCAATTTACTGGCGCTGGTTACGGCCATGGTGTTGGAATGAGTCAGATGGGAGCGCGTTCTAAAGCCCTAGCCGGTGAGAACGCATCTTCAATATTAAGTTACTACTATAAAGATGTCGCTATTGAAAAGGTAGATGATACAAAAATTCTACGTGTAAATATTGGAAACCTTCTCACGACTGCAAAAATGCTAACCCGCACCCAAGGTGCCAATCTACAGATTTTTAGTGGTGAAATTGGTGATGCACAAGGAGTCTCACCACTTGCAACTATTCCTGCAATGAGTTCACTTAACTTTACTATTCTTGGATCAACAGTAATCCCAAGCATTACAACTGGTAAAATCGTTTCATCTATTCCAGGAAATCGAAGCTTTACTGTTCGCTGGAGTGGAACCCGATATCTTGCGGGTGTAGATGGCGTAATGACCCTGTCACATGCAAACAGTAAAAGTAATTACCGTTATGGCCAAGTGCAGATTCGTGCAGTCAAAGCAGGCTCTCTTGGTTTTCGATTGTCAGTCACCAACTCTGTTCGGTTAGCTGATGAGTATCTCTGGGGTGTGAGTGAAATGCCATCATTTTGGCCAAGTGCAGCCCTTGAAGCACAAGCAATTGCTTCGCGCTCATATGCTTTAAGTAAAGCTGGAACCATTCGAACCGCTTGTGATTGTGATCTTTACGGAGAGATTAATGATCAAAAATTCTTAGGTTATGCAAAAGAGATAGAAAAAAAGTGGGGACCATTCTGGAAAGCAGCGGTTACAAATACAGCCGGGATGGCGCTAACTCAATTGGGTCTACCAATAACAGCTTGGTTTGGAAGTTCAACTGGAGGAATAACTGAAACAGCGATTAATGCCTGGGGCAGTGAACGCCCTTACACACAAAGCGTTGAAGACTTAGCAAGTTTAGATCCAATCCTTAATCCCAACTTCTATAAATGGGAGCGTACAGTTACTCAGTCTCTTACCGCTGCCGCTTTTTTATTACCAGATGTTGTCACTCTTGAGGTTCTAAATAGAAACACGAGCGGAACTGTGGCAATGATTAGAGCAACCTCGAGTAAGGGAAAGCAAGTTTCAATACGAGGTGAAACCTTTAGAAGTAGAACCAAGATTCCATCTGCCTACTTTAATTTAGTTGGCATGCAAAACGCTGTTGAGCCCGCCCCAAGTACCAGTCCTTAATACGACCTCAAGGGCGCCGTCAACTGAGTTACGTCTAAATAAAAGGTTGCTTGCACCAGAAAGTGATTTAGCTTTTACTACATCACCATCAGGCAACTTAACTTTTGCAGAGGCGGTTATGTAAACCCCAGCTTCAATAACACAGTTATTACCCAATGAAATTCCGGTACCCGAATTTGCTCCCAGTAAACATTTTTCTCCGATAGAGATGGTTTCTTTTCCACCACCACTGAGGGTGCCCATTATTGAAGCTCCACCACCAATATCGGTTCCATCTCCAACTATCACTCCTGCTGAGATTCGACCTTCAACCATAGATGTTCCGAGAGTGCCCGCATTAAAGTTAACGAAACCCTCATGCATCACAGTTGTACCTGATGCAAGATGTGCTCCCAATCGAACGCGATCTGCATCTGCGATTCGAACACCACTTGGTACTACATAGTCGACCATTCGAGGAAATTTATCGACGCCATATACGGTGACATGTCCATGAGATGCCATTAAACGTGCACGGGTAACTTCAAATCCATCAACACTGCATGGGCCAACTGATGTCCAGACTACGTTATTTAAAATTCCGAATATTCCATCCAATGAAATACTCTGCGGTTTAACGAGTCGATGCGATAACAAGTGCAAACGCAGATAGACGTCGGCAACATTTTCTGGTGCTTTACTTAAATCTATTTCAATACTTACTACTTCGCGTTGGACGCCTCTATTTTTATCTTCACCTTTTAGCACCAACAGCTCAGCAGGAATCTTTGCTGACAATGCAGCAAGAGAGGGCGAAGGAAACCAAACATCGAGAGTTGTTCCCTGAGAAATTGTTGCGATTCCATGCCCAGATGCGATCTGCTGTGTCTTGCCAGTTGCATTGCCAGCTGCTGAGGTGGTCATGTGCTAAGCCTAACCCCTATTCTTGGCAGCATGCGTATTGCCGTCTTTTGTTCGTCATCGCCAACGATTGACAACAAATATGTAGAACTGGCATATCAACTTGGGCAAGGTATTGCTACTGCCTCAAGTGAACTCATCACAGGTGGTGGACATATTTCGATGATGGGGGCTGTTTCAAGAGGTGCGCGTGATGCTGGTGGAAAAACAGTTGGCGTGATTCCGCAGGCGTTGGTAGACATTGAATTTGCCGACCACGACAATGATGAACTCCATGTGGTCGAAACAATGGGCCAACGAAAGCACATGATCACAGATATCTCAGATGCATTTATTACATTGCCCGGG